>ENA-UEPJ01000323-UEPJ01000323.1-human-gut-metagenome-genome-assembly--contig:-NODE-323-length-66377-cov-6.717964_pt1 | contig 66377 bp, 51 predicted proteins | sample MGYA00242890_ERZ507896 | MGnify/ENA primary metagenome ERZ507896 (study PRJEB26167, sample SAMN06115508) | human gut metagenome | host: Homo sapiens | place: China:Qinghai | collected 2015-08-20...
GAGAGTCGAACTCCCACTCCGTTGCCAGAACTAGACCCTGAACCTAGCGTGTCTACCAATTCCACCACTTCGGCGCGAAGATCTGTCTACAGGATTCGCCCCCCGCTGGCAAGCTTTTTTTTCGATTTTTCCCATTTTTTTATTTTAACAAACAAAATCAGGATGATAAACTGCAGCACTCACAGGTTTTCAAGAACTGTTACCCCTCCTGCAGGCAGAGGAAACGCAAAACTCGCCGCCCTGCGGACAGCGGACGAGATGGCTGCCGTCCGCGGAACAGCCCCGCAAGCAGGCACAGGGGGCGTCCGGCCATGTACCATGACGGGATCTGCGCCATCCGGCTGGTGCCGCCTTTTCGGGAGATACGCTGGAAGCGCGGGATGAAGGCGGACAAGAACGGATGGCACCTGCCCTCCCCTTGCGCAGGCAGCCGATTTTTCGCAGACTGGCGGCCCGGCCAAGGCCGGAAAAACGCAAGGAACCCACATGCGCAGCACTGCCCCCCAGCCTTCCCGGCCCACGTTTTATCCTGTCCCTGCCCTCCGGCACGGGGAAAACGGCATCTCTTTCCGCCCCCAGCCCCGGAAGCAGCCGCTGTCCGGCTGTAGCCCTTCCCGCGCCGCTGCTGCGCTGGCGACGCTCTCCCTTATCTCGCCGGCAGCGGCCACGGGGACATCAGGAGCATGGCGATGAGCGCACTGGCCGCCTTCCTTCTCCTGCCCGCCGCCCTGCTGCTGGACCGACTGCTGGGGGAACCCCCGGCCCGTGTCCATCCCGTCTGCGGCATGGGGGCCCTGGCCGCCATCATGGAACGAGTCTTCCGCCGCGGTCCCAACGGGCCACGCATGACACTGGCCGGTCTGGCGGCCTGTCTGGCCGTGGTCCTGCCGGTGGGCCTGCTGGCGGCACTGCCTGTCCGGCTTGCCGGAGAGATGCTCGGCGGCGCGACCGCCTGGATCGTCTGTGTGGTCGTGGTCTCCCTCTGTCTGGCGCCCCGCTGCCTGGACGAACACGCCCGCCGTGTGGCCCTGCCGCTGGAACAGGGCGATCTGGAGGCGGCCCGCCGGGCCGTGTCCATGCTGGTGGGACGCGACCCGCAACAGCTGGATGCCCACGGCGTGGCCCGGGCCTGTGTGGAGAGCGTGGGCGAGAACCTGACCGACGGCATCCTTTCCACTCTGTTCTGGGCGGCGGCGGGCCTGCTGCTGGCCGGACTGCCCGGGGCCGCTGCCCTGGCCGCCTGCCACCGTGCCGCCAACGTGCTGGATGCCATGTGGGGCAAGCTCAACGAGACCTATCGCTGTTTCGGCACAGCCTCCGCCCGCCTGGACGACGTGCTCAACTGGTGCCCGGCGCGGCTGGCCCTGCCCTGCATCGTGCTGGCCGCGGCCCTGCTGCCCGGACTCGATGCCCGTGCCTGCCGCCGGGTGGGCTGGCGCGACCGCCATGCCCACGAGAGTCCCAATTCCGCCTGGAGCGAAGCCGCCTTTGCCGGGGCCCTGGGCCTGCGGCTTGGCGGCCCGGCCTGGTACGGCCCCCTGTACCGCGATCATCCCTGGCTGGGCGACGGCACCCCGCTGGCCACGGCCCGGCATATCCGGCAGGCCGTGCGCCTTATGTGGGGCTCCCTGCTGGTCTTCGCGACGCTGGCTTCCCTGCTGCCGGCGGCAGTGGCCTGCATCTGAGGACGACGACTTTTTTCCTTCAACCTCCAGCAAGGCGATACCGAATGTCCATCATCACCTCATTCCGCGCCGGTCTGGCCTTTTTTACCCGCATCCCCGTGGGCTCCGCCCCTCTGCCCCCCACGCTCTCCGGTGTGGTGGCCTGGCTGCCCGCCGTGGGCCTGCTGGTGGGCGCTCTGGCCGCTCTGGCCCTGCTGCTGGCTGCCCGGCTGGGCCTGCCCGCCGCGCTCTGCGGCATCGGGGCCGCCCTTGTCTGGACCGTCATCACCGGCGGGCTGCATCTGGACGGGGTCGCCGACTGCGGCGACGGCCTGCTGGTGGAGACCTCGCCCGAACGCCGTCTGACCATCATGAAGGATTCCCGCCTGGGCAGCTTCGGCGCCCTGGCCCTGTTCTTCGTCCTTTCCACCAAGGTCGCGGCGCTGGCGGCACTGGCCGGGACGGCGCCCCTGCATGCGCTGGGGGCCTGCTGCCTGGCCGGTCTGCTGGGCCGCTGCCAGGTCTTCGTGGGCATGCGTCTGCCCTCGGCCCGGCCCGGCGGTCTGGGCTCCATGATGCACGACGGCATGAAGCCCCGCTACGCCTATACGGCCCTCGGGCTCTGCCTTGCGGCCTGTCTCGTGATGGGACGGCATGGCCTCTACGGCCTGCTGGCGGCCGGACTGGTGGCCTTCCGGCTGTTGTCCGCGGCCCGCAAGCGCATCGGCGGCGTCACGGGGGACGTCTTCGGAGCTCTTATCGAGACCACGGAATGCGCCGTGCTGGCGGTCTGCTGCCTGCCGTAAGGACATGACGACCGCCCCCTGAAGGAGGAAGCCCTATGGAAGATATTGACCTGACCCTGTTCCTGGGCGGGACCCGCAGCGGCAAGAGCGCGCTGGCCGAGGCCCTGGTCACGGCAAAGGCCCGGGGGCCTGTCTGGTATCTGGCCACGGCCCGGCCCCTGGGAGACGACCCTGCCATGGTCGAACGCATCCGGCGCCACCGCAGCCGCCGCCCCGCCCACTGGCACACGCTGGAATGCCCCCGGCATCCGGGCCGGGAGCTGGCGCCCCTGCTGGCCGCACAGGCCGCGGATGCCCCCGTGCCCACCATCTTGCTGGACTGCGTGACCCTCTGGATGAGCAACATCCTGTTCGCGCTGGACGATCCGCAGGATGCGGCGGCCTTCGAGACCAGCCTCACGGAAGAAGTGGACGAATTGCTGCACACCATGCGGGCCTTCCCCTGCCGCTGGGTGCTGGTCTCCGGCGAGACCGGCCTCGGCGGCATACGGGCGGAACGTCTGGCCCGTGTTTTCGATGATGGCCTGGGTCTGGCCAACCAGATGCTTGCCGCACAGGCACGGGAGGCTTTCCTTGTGGTGGCCGGACGCTGCCTGCGGCTGGAAAAGCTGGAATTTTGAGCCCCGCCCTTCCGGGAGCCTGCAGCCGTCGTGCACAGTGCCGCTCCCGCTCCGTACGCCAAAACAGAAGACGCGCCCTTCCCTCCACGGGAAGGGCGCGTCTTTTTGTTTCCATGCTGCCGGCAACAGGCAAGCACGCCGTCTTCTGTTTCCAAGGAACACAGGGGGCATAAAAAAAGCCGGGGCAAGGCTGCTGCCTGCCACCGGCTGTCATCCCTGACCGGCAAAAAACTGCCCGGCCCCAGAAACAGGAAAAGGCTGGTATTTCTACCAGCCTTACTTTCCATTGGTGCCGAAGGGGAGAGTCGAACTCCCACTCCGTTGCCAGAACTAGACCCTGAACCTAGCGTGTCTACCAATTCCACCACTTCGGCGCGGAAATATATGTAGCGGATTTACCCCTGCCTGGCAAGTATTTTTTGCAAAAAAATTTCCGGCCCGCCATTTTCCGCTCCCGGCCTGCCCGGCAGGCCCCGGCCGCCTTGCCTTGCGCCTGTCCATGCGCTACACAGCAAGGCACACTCTTAATGCAAGGATACGCCTCATGCAGGACAATTTTTCCCATCTGGACAAGGACGGCAACATCACCATGGTGGACGTGGGCGCCAAGCCCGACACCCAGCGTGTGGCCATTGCCGAAGCCATCGTGGAGCTTTCGCCCAATACCCTGAAACTGCTCAAGGAATGCGCCCTGCCCAAGGGCGACGTGCTGACCTGCGCCAAGGTGGGCGGCATCATGGCCGCCAAGCGCACCTCGGAACTGATCCCGCTCTGCCATCCCCTGAACCTGAACCTCGTGGACGTGCGCTTTGAGGTGCGCGACACCCCGCCCAGCGTGCGCATCGAGGCCGAGACCCGCACCACCGGCCCCACGGGCGTGGAGATGGAAGCCATCATCGCCGCCCAGACCGCCGCTGCCGTCATCTATGACATGTGCAAGGCCGTGCAGCGCGATATCGTCATCAGCCGCGTCCGTCTGCTGTTCAAGGACGGCGGCCGCAGCGGCGCCTTCCACGCCAAGCCCCTGGACTAAGACGGATGCAGTTCCCTGCCATCGATCCCGTGGCCTTCAGCATCGGCTCCCTGCAGCTGCGCTGGTACGGCCTCATGTATTTGCTGGCCTTTTTCGTGGGCTGGGGCCTGGCCCGCTGGCGGGCCTCCCGTCCCGGTTCCGGCTGGAAGACCGTGGATGTGGACGACCTGCTGACCTTCGTCATGCTGGGCGTCATCCTGGGCGCGCGCCTGGGCTATGTGCTCTTCTACGATCTGCCCGCCTACATCGACGACCCCGGCGAGATCCTGCGCATCTGGAACGGCGGCATGTCCTTCCACGGCGGCCTGCTGGGCGTGCTCTGCGCCTTCTGGTATTTCGCGCGCACCCGCAAGAAGTCCTTCCTCGAGGTCTCGGACTTCATCGCGCCGCTGGTGCCGCAGGGCCTGTTCTGGGGCCGCATGGGCAACTTCATCAACGGCGAGCTCTGGGGCAAGGTCAGCGACGTGCCCTGGGCCATGGTCTTCCCCACCGGCGGGCCCTGGCCGCGCCACCCCTCGCAGCTCTATGAAGGCCTGCTGGAAGGGCTGGTGCTGTTCGTGGTGCTCTGGATCTTCTCCACCCGGCCGCGCAAGGCGGGCGCCGTCTCCGGTCTTTTCGCCCTGCTCTACGCCGTGTTCCGCTTTGGCGTGGAATTCGTGCGCGTGCCCGATGCCCAGCTGGGCTACCTGGCTTTCGGCTGGCTGACCATGGGCCAGCTGCTCTGCCTGCCGCTCATGGCCGCGGGCCTGTGGCTGCTGTGCCGCACGCCGCGGGAACGGGCCGCCGTGGAGCCCGCGACGGCTCCCCGCAAGGGCAAGAGCGCACGAAAGCGTTGACAGACCTTGTCTCTTCTGTGTAGATATTCGCCGCTTATCTGAATTTTTCTGGAGGAAATATGGCTAAAGAAGGTTCCATTGAAGTTGACGGCGTGGTGCAGGAAGCCCTGCCCAATGCCATGTTCCGTGTGGAGCTGGAAAACGGCCACGAAGTGCTGGCGCACATTTCCGGCAAGATGCGCAAGTTCTACATCCGCATCCTGCCCGGCGACCGCGTGAAGGTGGAGCTCTCTCCCTACGATCTGACCCGCGGCCGCATCACCTACCGCATGAAGTAGCCCGCACCCGCCCCGCCTTTTCAGCGCACCCCTGACTGTACTGACAGAGGTGCGCTTTTGTTGCGTCCTGTGGATGGCGAAAACATATGGGAGAGACCACATGAGAAAAAGTTATATTCTGTCAGCCCTGCAGCAAGGTGCCGCGACAGCTGTCAAAGAATATGAATACTGGTCCGATGGTATTCTCCTTCACGAATGTGCTGGCGAAAGCTTTATGGTCCATCACATGGCGACAGCTGCCATAAAGACTATAAAAAAGTATTCCCTCGACTATTCCATACGCCTTGAATATCTTGGTCGGCAGATCATGGATGACCAGAAAGAACGTCCCCGGGGACGTCCCCCCAAGTTTTTCTGCAGTTCTCAGCGTCTCGATATGGCGATTCTTGATACCGAATATCAATTAAAATTTGCCATAGAAGTTAAATGCAGCCCCCAATGGACAACAAAATATGATGCCGATTTAGACAGGCTTGCAGAAATATATTTCAAAAGCAATCCGCAGCGCAGATGCCAGTGCATTTTCATGGCATATGTCTACGGCTATGGAAATACGCTCGCTGACGCTGAGGAAAAACTCAAAAAAAAGATAACTTCTTATAAAGAAAAGACTGATTCTTTCTTTAAAGAAAGCAAGTATTCCCTATCGTATCGATTCTCAGAGGACATGCATAAAAAATATTACCATTACACAGATGAGATTGATTTATTTTATAAAACCGCCTCTCTCTGCTGTATCATCGGTTAGCCACTAGTGGTTCCTGTCTTGCAGGGACAGCCTCCCCCTATCCGGCCTGAGACGGGCCTGCCTTTTTCCTCTCACCCTCCCGCATCAACCGCGCGGAGTGACAGGAAGGCACAAAGGAAAGGGGCTTTTTTTCGCGCTGCCCGGCCGCTGAAAGCAGTTTCTCCGGACCGATACCCGTCGCGCCGAAGACAGCCGCGGGCATCGGCGGCAGCGTGCGAGGATGTTCTCTCCCCTCTTGCTAGACCCAGCCCAGGGCCCGCAGCACCAGCATGCAGCACATGGCCATAAGACCGGCCAGGATATCGTCCAGCATGATGCCCCAGCCTGCGGGCAGCCAGTTTTCCGAGGCGTGCACGGGCCAGGGCTTCCAGATGTCGAACAGGCGGAACAGGGCAAAGGCCCAGACCAGACCGGGCCACGACCACTGGCCCGCGCCCAGGGGCAGCAGGGCGATCCAGACGCCCACGAGCTCGTCTATGACCACTTCCCCGGGGTCGGTGCGCCCCAGCAGGATCTCGGCCCGGGTGGCGGCCAGACCGCCGGTCACGACGATCACGGCCAGAAAAAGCAGACGGCCCCAGAGCGGCAGGGGCAGAAAAAGCAACGGCGCCAGCAGGGCGGCCAGAGCCGAACCGGCCGTGCCCGGAGCCTTGGGCGAAAGCCCGGCGATGCCCAGACGGCAATAGGCCAGGATGCAGGTATTCCAGAATGACATATCGTTCCTCCACGGCTCCGCGATACAGGGGACACAGGGGCACAAAGGCATCCATCCTCAAAGCCGTCCACGGCACGGCGAATGCCTCACAGATGCCGACGTCCACGGCCACGCCCCCGAACACGGGCGGCCACGGCCATGGACGATAGCGGACTGAGCCCAAACGAACTCCCGAGCGGATGCCTTGCCTCGGCACCGGCACGGCGGTCTGTCGCGAACGGGATACCGCGCGGGCGACGCGCCCCAAAGCATCCTTGCGCGGCTGTTCCTTCACAGCTGCCTGACAGTCCGTGACGGCCTCGGCACGTGTCCCGATGAGCTTCTCTGCCTTCCACCCCGACAGGAGCGGGCGTGCGGCACGACCCGGACAAAGCACTGTCGTACGAAAACGTGCCCCCCTGCCGGGCCTCCCCTGTGACGGCGGAGCCTCGGGCAGTGTAGCGGCTCGGCCCCCGTCTGGCAACGCCCGCCCCTTGACGCCGCAGGAGCTGCCAGCTAAAAAGGAGCCCACGCCCGGATGGTGGAATTGGTAGACACAAGGGACTTAAAATCCCTCGGCCACCGGCTGTGCCGGTTCAAGCCCGGCTCCGGGTACCAGAATAAAAAAAGCCGTCGCAGACCTGTCTGCGGCGGCTTTTCCTTTTTCTCAAGCCCCCCATCCACCGGCAGGACAAGCCCGCAGCCGGGAGAGGAAGCCGGGCAGGCCCGGCCGTCTCTTCCGGGGGGGCGTCCAGGCCGGAGCGGGGCCCGGCATCAATAAGAGATGGCCTCGAAAACGCCCTCCACCCGGCAGGTGCCGCCATGCAGATGCAAGATGCCGGAAAGGCTGTCCTGCATCTCCAGTACGGCCTCGTCCCTCAGGGCCAGCGTGGAGCAACGTGACGCGAAGAGCAGCGTCTCGGAGCCCGCCAGGCTGTAGATGCCCTCCTCTTCACGGGTGACGGTGACCTTATGGGTCCCCCACCGCAGACGCTTGCGGACATAGACCGTGTCCACGCTGCAACGCGTGCCGTCCATGAACACCAGTTCGCCAAAGAGGTCCGAGCGCAGCAGGGCTTTTTCCTGAAACGCCCGGACGGAACAGAATTTTGTCTTGATGAGGATGTCCCGGTCGAACGCGGCGTAGAAATCGTCGCACGAAGGAAAAATGCATCAGAAGCATGGCGGGGCCGCCCCACAGGCAGCGCCTTTCCTGCGCTGAGTACGGGAAGCGCGGCGCAATGTCCAGCGCCCGGTACAGGCCCTGCCCACAGCCTGCCGGAGAGCCCGCCCCATATCCGATCAGGCATCCCGGTACCCTCCCGCATCACTGCCGGTCACAGGAAGGGCGGCCGTCGCCATCCGGCTTTCCGCAAGCCCGCCTCTTGCCGCAGTCTCCTCGCATCCCGGGACGGGGACGCCGCCCCCAGATGCAAGAGCCTGCCGCCCTTCTCTCCCGGCTTTGCTGAAAGCATCCTCCTGCGCCGCGCCTGCCGCACCAGAGCGGCCTGCCCCCGGGGATGGCCGCCACACACCGCCTGCGGACGCTCCTCCGGCTCGACCTTTGCGAGCCCCCGCGCTATACTGGCAGGGTGTCCGCGCAGTCTGCGGACGTTCCCTTCCTTTTCCGACCCGGGAGGTCTTTCATGGACGCCCTGCAATGCATCCTCACCCGCCGTTCCTGCCGCTCCTATGAGGACCGGCCCATCCCCAAAAAAGAGATCCTGGAGCTGCTGACCGTCGGCACCAAGGCCGCCACCGGCTCCGGCATGCAGCCCTGAGGTTTCGTGACCCTGGAGGGACGGGAAAAGATCGCCGCCCTTTCCGACGAGATCAAAGCCTGGCTCAAAGAGAACTTTGCGGACTTTCCCTGGCTGGCCCAGTACAGGGAATGGCTGGACAACCCCAATTACAACATCTTCTATGACGCCAACAACGTCATCTGCGTCTACGGGGACACGACCTCACACTGGTACGTGTATGACGGCACCCTGTGCACGGCCAACATCATGCTGGCCGCCCACGCCAAGGGCATCGGCTCCTGCTGGATCGGCTTTGCCCAGGACTTCATGGACCGTCCGGAGATCAAGGCCCGCTATAAGGTGCCGGAGCAGTGCCGCTTCGTCAGCGCCCTGAGCCTGGGGTACGCCAAGGGGCACCTGCCCGAAGCCCAGCGCAAGGAGCCGGTCATCTTCAACGGCTAGATCCCCGGGACGGGCAGCCGCCGGAGCAGACCGTCTGCAGGATGGCCTCCGCGCCGTGACGGCGGCAACGCCGAAGCATCACCATGCCACGAGTCACCATCCTGCCGGGCGGCCCCGGCACGACCGGCAGACATCAGAACGTGAAAAGGCGGATCCACGGATCCGCCTTTTTTATCGTGTACCGGGGCAGGAGCGCAGCTCTTCAAAGGCAGCTCCGCCCCCGCCAGCCTATTGAGAGAAAGACCGGTCTAGGCCTTTTCCGCCGCAGGGCGCCCCTTGCGGCGCAGGGCCTGCCAGCCTTCGTGCACCAGCACCAGCGACAACGCCAGCAGCAGCACGGCGATGACCAGTTGCAGAACCGCCACGGCACCGCCCGTCCCGGCCAGCAGGGCCCGGCCCTGGGCCACGATACCCAGCACCAGCGCGGAGAACGTCACCAGCAGCATGAAGAGCATGGGCAGCAGGAACATGCCGTTGCGGCGGGCAAGGTTCTGGAGCCAGCAGGCCACGGCCAGCAGGGCCAGCGCGGCCAGCAGCTGGTTGGCCGCACCGAACAGGGGCCAGATCTTGGCATAACCGCCAAAGCCCAGGCTCATGCCCAGGCCCACGGTCACCAGCGTGGCCACATATTTGTTGACCAGCACGGCCCGCCAGCCGCGCACGTCCTTCACGCTCTGGCCCGGGGCCAGCCACAGTTCCTGGAACATGTAGCGCCCCAGACGGGTGGCCGTATCCAGCGAGGTGAGGCAGAAGGTGGACACGGCCAGGATGATGAGGCCGTAAGTGACGCCGCGGGCGCTCTCGCTGCCCAGGCCCACACAGGCCAGCATCTGCGACAGGCCGTCGGCCAGCACCTGGGTGGGCGTCTGGCTGGTGAAGGCATGGCCGTTCTGGGTGAAGATATAGCCCACGGCGATGAGCGAGGCGATGCCCAGCGCGCTTTCGATGAGCATGGAGCCAAAGCCCACCAGGCGGGCGTCACGCTCGCTGCTCAACTGTTTGGACGTGGTACCCGAAGCCACCAGCGAATGGAAGCCCGAGATGGCCCCGCAGGCCACGGTCACGAACAGGGCCGGGAAGAGATATTGGCCGTTGACCTCGAAGGAGGTGAAGGCGGGCAGTTCGATGACCGGATGCGCGGCCACGATGCCCACCACGGCGGCCAGCATCATGGCATAGAGCAGGAAGGAGCTGAGGTAATCGCGGGGCTGGAGCAGGATCCAGACGGGCGTCACCGAGGCCACGAGGATGTACAGGCCCAGCAGCCACATCCAGGTGTCGTAGCCCACATAGACGGGAAAATGCAGCCCCAGGGCAATGACGCCCACGATGCCCGCCACGCCCAGCAGGGTGGCCCTGCGCAAGGGCATCTCGAAACGGTAGACCAGCAGGCCGAAGATCACGGCCAGCACAATGAACAGCAGGGAGATGGTGGCCGTGGAGCCGTTGACGTGGTTGTGGACCAGCGCGCCCGAGGCATCGGTCATGAAGCCGTTGAAGGTGCCCGCCACGATGGAGGCGAAGGCCCCCACCACCAGCACCAGGGTCAGGAAGGAAAAGATGACGAACAGGCGCTTGGCCCGCAGGCCGATGCTGCCGGCGATGACCTCGCCGATGGAGCGGCCCTTGTTGCGCAGGGAGGCGAACAGGGAGCCGAAGTCATGCACGCCGCCGAAGAAGATGCCACCGACGACCACCCAGATGAAACAGGGCAGCCAGCCAAAGACAGCCGCCTGGATGGGACCGTTGATGGGCCCGGCCCCGGCGATGGACGAAAAATGATGGCCCAGCACTACCGGAGCTTTGGAGGGCATGTAGTCCACGCCGTCGCGGAACTGGTGGGCCGGCGTAGGCCGGGAGGGATCGACGCCCCAGACTTTTTCCAGCCAGGCGCCGTAGACGAAATAGCCCAGTCCCAACAGGGCCAGGCCGCCAAGGAGCAGATACAGGGAATTCATGATGCACGCTCTTGAGGAAAAAGGGACGGGAACGCCCTGCGCGCCAGAGGCAGCAGGGTGGCCCGGGCTGCCTTGTTGCAGACGCAGGCGGCATCGGGGGGGACGGTGTCGCGCCACGGCGCGGAAGGCAGGATAAGGGCCAGCGCGCGCAGACGCATCCAGCCGCGCAGGCCCAGCCAGAAACTCTTGCAGACACGGCAGCGCTCCACAGCGGCCGCCGCATCCTGTTGCCATGACCGGCAAAGGATGATGACGCTCACATACGAGGCCATGTGCTCGTCGTGGGGCCGGATGCGCTCCTGCCCCCAGGCCAGGGCCCCGTCACAGATATGCTCCCAGGCGGCCATGTCCAGCCGGGGCAGACAGTGGACCTGCACATATTCGTGCGTCTCCGCCGCCCAGAGCGTAGCCTTGCGGTGCAGCACATAGGCCTCGTCACGACGGTGGAAGGCACAGGTGGCGCGCAGGCTGCCGGGCACCTCCTGCCGCTCCACATCGAAGCTGGCGGCGGCCAGGGTCGCCAGCAGGGCATCCAGCTGCCCGTCCGGGGTGCTGTCCTCCCCGGCGGTGCAGAACTGGTCCGTGCGGGCTTCCGCTCCTGAAGGATCGTCCTTTTCCATGACAAACACTCCCGTCTCCCGGCCAACCGCCCTGTGCCGGACAGGCAAAGTACCGGGGACGCCGGGGATGGCCGCCCTGCCGGGCACTTCCCCGCCAACAGTATCAGGCCCTGTCAGGGGCCAGGGTTCCACTGAAAATTCCAGACTCTCGGCCATCTCGCCCAGGGCCCGGCGCAGGGCATCTTCCCGGTGGGGCGAAAAGACCAGCTTGAGCAGGGCCGTACGCGGCTCCAGCACGGTGAAATAGGCCGTGTTGTCATAGCCTTCCAGCAAAAAGCGGAACAGAGCCGTATCCTCCGCGGCCAGCCGCACCAGCAGCCGGGCGCTGCGGGCCGGGGGCGGCAGGGGCGGCGCGGGCTTGCGCGGTTTGCGCAGGGCCGGGGGCAGATGGGCCTCCCGCAGGTGGAAGGGACAGTGCGTCCGGGACTCGTGTGCCATCAGTACCATCCCAGGTAGCGCATCAGGGCCACAAAGCCCATGGAAAAGGCGATGGTGCCGAAAAAGCTCTTGCTCCACCAGACCACCAGCAGGGCCGGGATGGCCGTCATCAGGAAGAGGTTGTGATGCGTGGGCATGAACTCTCCCTGATAGATGAAGACGTCCGGGCCCAGCAGGGCCGCCATGACCGCCACGGGCACGAAGGAGAGCCAGTGGCGTAGCAGGTCGGGCAGGCTCTCGGCATGCAGATACATGACCGGCCCCACACGAGGGATGACCGTCACCAGCATGCAACCCACCAGGCAAAAAAGCAGTTCCGCGTGCTGCTGTATCCAGATCATGCCGCGTCCTCCTCTTTCTTTTCCGGCAGGGCGCTCTTGTTGCGGTGCAACAGGATCACGCCCAGCGTGGCGCCCAGCACCGTGGCCACCACCACGTTCCACTGGCCCATGCCGGCCAGCTTCAGGCTCAGGGAAAGGATGGCCGTCACGATGGCCACCAGCACATGCAGGCGGCTGACGCACTGCGGTACCAGCAGGGCCAGGAACATGGCCGTGAGGGCATAGTCCAGGCCCAGGGGCTTCACGTCATGGACGAGGCCGCCGCAAAACACGCCGATGACCGTCCCCAGCACCCACGAGGCGTGGGCCGTGAGGTTGCAGGTAAAGAGCGTGGCCGTGCACAGCTTCCAGCCGCGCTGGAAGGCCGTGATATGCACGCCGAAGGTCTCGTCCGTCATCTCGCAGCCAAACAGAAAGCGTTGCCAGCGCTTGAGCGGCGCCAGCGGCTCGGCCATGGCGGCGGACATGAGCAGATGGCGCAGGTTGACCACGAAGACCGCCACGATGACGGACATGGCCCCCACACCGGCCCCCCACAACCCCGCGCAGACGAACTGCCCGGAACCGGCGAAATGGAACACCGACATGGCCACCACCAGAGCGGGCGGGATGTTGCTCTTGACGGCCAGCACACCAAAGGCGAACGCCACCGGCACATAGCCCAGCACGATGGGCAGGGCCCGGCGCACGCCATCCATATAGGGAGATGCCACAGCAACCTCCTCTCCTGAAAATGTTTCAATCCACAGTCGCCCCGTCCGCCGACTGAGCTTTAACCGTTGCGACGCAGGAAGCTACGGATAAAGACAGCGATGTGGTACACGGCAAGACAGCCCATGAAAGCACTGTCGCTGCTTCAGCCGTTGCGACGAAGGAAGCTACGGATGAAGACAGCAATATGTTACGCGGCAAAACAGCCTGCGAAAACTCTGTCGCCATTCGTAAGCCCGCTGGTGCGGGCAACGGCTACCGCCTCCGCGACCGACGGATGGGGGTCGCGCGGATCGCCCCTCCCTGAAGGAAGGAGTTGCGGAAAAGGCTTCCATCGGCTTCGCCGTCTTGTCAAGCCGCTCTGTTCTCCCTGAAGGAGAAGGTCTCAAACCACAAAGAGATTTTTGATGAAAAGCGTTCTGTTATCCCTTTTCCTCCCCCATTGGCAAGGGCCCCCGGCATGAAAGAATTCCCCCTCCGGCCAGCGCGCCGGCACACGGACCGGCCGGAGACCCGGACAACGCGTCCCCCGGCCCGTCACCGCCGCTCTCCTTTTTGCGGACGGATCCCGTCATGCCATCCTGCAACCCCTGGAGGACAGCTAGGCCCGCGGCCCTCCCGGCGATGCATGTCGAGAGGAAAAGACAATGACACCTTTGCAGCAAACATGTTACTCCCCACATGTTGCTACAGGCCGCAGGCGATGCTATACAGCCATCCTTCACAAGCGGTTGCGCGGAACACATCATGCATGACAAGGAGGTCACACCATGAAAAAAGCTCTTGGTCCCGTCACCCTGGCCTACCCCATGCCGGCCTTTCTGGTGGCCGCCTATGATGAAGAAGGCAAAGCCAATATCATGACCGCCGCCTGGGGCGGCATCTGCTGCTCCAACCCGCCCTGCATCGCCGTCTCCGTGCGGCCCGAACGCTGGACGCACAAGGCCATCGTGGCGCGCAAGGCGTTCACGGTCTGCGTGCCCTCGGCGGCCCAGGCCGCCATGGTGGACTTTGCGGGCATGGTCTCCGGTGCCAGGGAGGACAAATTCTCCGCCACCGGCCTGACCGCCGTGCGCAGCAAGGTGGTGGATGCCCCCTATGTGGACGAATGCCCGCTGGTGCTGGAATGCGAACTGCAGGCCACGCTGGAACTGGGCAGCCATACCCAGTTCGTGGGCCGCATCCTCAACGTGGGCATCGAGAGCGACTGCCTCAACGAAAGCGGCCAGCCCGACATGTACCGCATCGATCCCCTGCTCTACGACGGCGGTCAGAAACAGTACTGCCGCGTGGGCGAGCCGCTGGGCAAGGCTTTTTCCCTGGGCCGCCAGTACGGCCTGTAACATCCGAACGTCCGCGCCGTCCTCCGGGGCGGCGCTCAACACCTCTACGCTGGAGAACAGACGACAATGAGCGCTTCCAAAGTCTATTTCACCGACATGCGCTGCCCCGTGGGCACCGGCCTGCTGGACAAGCTGAAAAAACTGATCGAAAAGGCCGGCATCGACAGCATCGACATGGACAGCAAGTTCGTGGCCATCAAGATCCATTTCGGTGAGCCGGGCAACCTGTCCTTCCTGCGTCCCAACTTTGCCAAGGTGGTGGCCGACAAGGTGACCTCCCTGGGCGGGCGCCCCTTCCTGACCGACTGCAACACCCTGTATGTGGGCCGCCGCAAGCACGCCCTGGAACACCTGGCCGCCGCGCAGGAAAACGGCTTCTCGCCCCTGAGCACCGGCTGCCAGATGATCATCGCCGACGGCCTCAAGGGCACCGACGAGATGGAAGTGCCCCTGGAAGGCTGTGACCACTTCCAGAGCGCCTTCATCGGCCGCGCCATCATGGACGCCGACATCTTCATCAGCCTGACCCACTTCAAGGGCCACGAGCTGACCGGCTTCGGCGGCGCCATCAAGAACATCGGCATGGGCTGCGGCAGCCGTGCGGGCAAGATGGCCATGCACAGCATCGGCAAGCCCGGCATCGACGCCGAAAAGTGCCGCGGCTGCAAGACCTGTACGCACTACTGCGCCCAGTCGGCCATCAGCATCGGCGAGGACCACAAGGCCCGCATCGACCATGACCTGTGCGCCGGCTGCGGCCGCTGCATCGGCGTGTGCAACTTCGACGCCATCAGCAACGCCTTCGACGCCGAGAGCACCATCCTCAACGAGCGCATGGCCGAATACACCAAGGCCGTCATCCAGAACCGCCCGCACTTCCATGTGAGCATCGTCAACCAGGTCTCGCCCTACTGCGACTGCCACGCCGAGAACGACGCCGCCGTGGTGCCCGACATCGGCATGTTCGCCAGCTTCGACCCCGTGGCCCTGGACCACGCCTGTATCGACGCGGTCAACGCCGCGCCCGCCATCAGCACCAGCGTGCTGGGCCAGTGCGCCCACGAGCACAACGACCACTTCACCGACATCCATCCCAAGACCAACTGGCGCAGCCAGATCGAGCATGCCCGGAAGATCGGCATCGGCAACGTGGATTACGAGCTGGTGACCGTGAAGTAAGGACGGCCCCCTGCCCCGCAGCCCGGGGACAGCTCATGCACAACAAAAAACGGCGTCTTTCGACGCCGTTTTTTTTATGGCCTTCCGTCCGGCCGCCGTCCGTCCCCGCAAGGGACGTCTCAGCGGTAGAGCAGTTTTTTCCAGAAGAATTTGATGTTGCCGTCGGCACTGGGAGCGGGCTCCCAGCGCAGGATGGTGTCCGCCATCTTTTCCAGCCCCCGGCAGACCGGGCTTTCCGGCAGGCAGCGGCAGAAGGGCTGCTGGCGCACCACGGCCTCGTGCACGCCGGGGTCGCGGGGCAGCACACCGGCCAGATCCAGCGAGACCCCGCCCAGGAAGTGGTCGCAGACGTCCGTGAGCCGCACGAACATCTCGCGGGCGCTCTTCATGTCCTGCGCCATGTTCACGCAGACCTGGAAGCGGTCCACGCCGTGCTGCGTCTTCAGCACCTTGATCAGGGCATAGGCGTCCGTCAGGGAGGTGGGTTCCGGGGTCAGGACGAGGAGGCGTTCCTGCGCCGCCACATTGAAATAGAGCACGCTGTCGTTGATGCCCGCGCCCGTGTCCACGATGAGGAAATCCAGATCGTCCTCCAGCTCGTCCATGGCATCCAGCAGCTCCAGCTTCTGCCCCGAATTGAGCGCCAGCATCTCGCTGACACCCGACGAGGCGGGCAGGATGGAGAAGCCGTATTCCGTGGGCAGCAGGATGTCCCGCAGGGACGCCCCCTCATGGAACAGGTGGAAGATGTTCTTTTCGGGATGCAGGCCCAGCAGCACGTCCACATTGGCCAGCCCCAGGTCCGCGTCCAGAAGCAGCACGCGCTTGCCGCGCGCCGCCAGGGTCAGGGCCAGATTGACCGAGATATTGGTCTTGCCCACGCCCCCCTTGCCCGAGGTGACGGAAAATACCAGAGGATAACTGCTGTTCATGCGCGCTCCAGATGTCAGGTCTTGCCCTGACAGAGTACGATATCTGCCTGTCCCGTCAAGAGCATGGGGCAGGCCCTGTCCGTGAGCAGGCCTGCAGGAAAGCGGGCATGCCCCCAGACCCGGTACCGGAAAAGATCCGCACTACCGGCAAAGGACATCAGGGAAGTCACGGATGCCGCAGACCAAGAACACGCTTATCCGCCCTCCGGATGCCCCGGATCCCGGGACATCCCGCATACGACTCTGTAACGGACAGAAAAGATACCGGAAGAAAAGCGATATGGATGCCGTCCCTGTTATCCCTGCAGCAACGGCCGCATGACAGAAGGATCTTCTGCCTAGGTCCTGTCCGTCTTGCAGCTTTCCTGCAGACGGTTGCAGCGCACTCCGTGGCGGGAAACAGTCAGGGCTGCCGTCGTGTCTTCTTCCAATGCACGGGCGTTCACGCGGGCCATCTCCTGTGACTGTTCCAGGCGGGCAAGCCGTTCGCCAAGATCGGCATTTTTTTGCCATAACAGCCTGTTTTCCCTGTTCAGATCCCGGCGCTCCGCTTCCAGCTGGTCCAGGCGCTCCTGCAACCAGAGGCAATGAGCCCGCAAGGCGTTGTTCTCTGCCTTGCAATCCTGGCCGGGCGCCATCTGGCAGGACAATTCTCCGGCCGTCTGGCTTCCGTCTTCCAGGGGGGCAGGTCTGTTTTCCGGCCGCTCATCCTCATCAATGTTGTCCGGGGCATGCATGGCCCCGGCTCCCGACATCAGCCAGGAGACATTGATTTTACATTTATTACAAATAGTTAAGATAACATCAGCATTGGGACAATTTTCCCCACGTTCATAACCGCCGAGAGCGCCCTTGCTGATGCCCAGCAGGCCGGCAAAAGCCTCCTGGGACATTCTGCCCCGTACATGACGGATGCGTTCTCCAAGTTTCTGCATATGTTTTCATCCTTGACCCACCCCAAAAAGAATAGAAAATCAGCTGTTAACAAAAAAATAGATATTAAAGAACACTTTTTTGTTTACTCGACCTGAATTCTGTTCTAACAAAAGAGTGTGGGCGATATTTTGTTCCACTCTCCATCATCATTAAGAGCATCATATCCGCCCACATTTGCGAACGCAATGCTGTTATGGGCAAGCCATCTGCAATGTATTGTATTCATTATCATTACTTGCAGTACTTCTCTGTCTCGCGCCCTGACAGCCTGCCTGTACACCTGACGCCCGTTGTTGGCTGGACGTCGCAAATTCGGGAGAAATCTGTATGCAACTGACCAAGGGAGCTATCGGGAATCTGATCAACCGGTACAAGGCGGTGCTCAAAAAGTGCCACCTGATGAACACTTTCGGCAGCCTGGCTGTGGCCGGCATGCTGGTGATGGGCGGCGCCGGTGTGGCTGTGGCTGAAGGAAGCTGGACGAAGCCTAACGGAGAAACTGCACAGTGGACCAATGGCGTTGTGCCCAATGGGACGGTGCTGCAAGGCACTTATAAAGGGTTCTCCCAGGCGGAAGGGACTCTCGCTGGCGTGGCGACTGTGGACTACACCACCACAGGAGTGTCTGTCGCCAACGAGACGACCTTCACTAGCAACTCCAAGACTGCCGGTGCCGCTGGCGCTCTCAAGCTGCTGAACGGTATCAAGATCGGTGATAACGTCACCTTTACGGACAACACGGCCATCAACTCTGCTTGGGGTGGCGGCGCCATCTATATCAAGCTGACGAAGGAAGCTACTTCGAGCGAAAAACAACAGGTCTCCATCGGTAGCAAGGCGAAGTTCGCAAACAATCAGGCTCAGACCTGGGGCGGTGCCATCGCCCTGGAATACGGCGAGCTGACCATCGCCGAAGGAGCTACCTTCGAAGGAAACAAGACGCTCGGAGCAAATGGCAGCGGTGAAGAGGGCGGCGGCGCCATCGCTGTCTGGCATGATTCCTCCAACGGAGAGCCCGGACAGACTCGTCTTTCTGTTACCAAGGCCACTTTCAAGCAGAATAGCACCCACGTGAGTGGTGGAGCCATCTATAACAAGGATGGTAACATCACCATCACCGGCAGCCAGTTCGATCAAAACTCGTCCGGCAGCATGGGTGGCGCTATTGCCAACATGTCCGGTGAGACTGACTACACAGGCGAGATCAACATCACGGATTCCGGGTTCACCGGGAACACGGCCGGTAACGGCGGTGCGCTCTGGAACGGTGTTCAGTGGACGGTCGATATCACCGGCGGCAGCTTTGACAACAACAGCGCCGTGACACCTGCGGGCTCTACGTATCCCGCGCAGGGAGGCGCCATCTCCAACTCTGGTGCCCTGAACATCTCTGGTGTTACTTTCAGCAATAACAAGACCGATGGCCTTGGTGGCGCCATCTTCAACACCAAGACTGGAGGCGGTGCGGGCAGCATCACCTTCACCGGTACCAACACCTTCACCAACAACACCGCCGCCGGCAAGGCCAACGACATCTACAATGACGGCACCATCACGGTGGCAGGCGGTACCACCACGCTGAACAGCGGCCTGATCCTGGCTGCTAACAGCATGACGAACGTCTCTGGCGGTGCTCTGGTCATCAACGGTACCACCACGTGGGAAGCTAAAAAAGATGCCGCTCTTGGCAGCCTGAAGGTGGACGGCGGTGCCCTGACCCTGCAGAAGGGCGACGTGCTGGCTGACAACTATAAGGATCTTGCTGTTCAGCTTACTGCCCCTGCGCAGCAGCTGTCTGTGACCAGCGGCTCCCTGTACCTCATCAACAACAGCAACTACACGGCTGAGAACTTTACCGCTGCGAAGAAGACTCTGGTTGAGAAGGGCGCTCTGCAGGTCGACAACGTCTCCTTCGGCTTTGTCGGTGGTACGCTGGTCGGCGCAGATAACAAAGCCACTGACCTGGTCGTGTCCGTCAATGAGATTAAGGATGATACCAAGTTTGACACGGCGGCCGGTCTGGGAGATACCACGGTCCACAACAACTCCTTCCTGAAGAACGATCTGACGGTCGCGGCAGGCACCAATCCTACAGTTATCATCAACAAGGCTAACGTCGCAGTCAACAAGGTCAATATCACGGGATCGGCAACGACCCTCACCATCAACAACAATGGCAGCTTGACCGTGGTGGGCGGTAACGCCAGCGACAAGCTGATCGCGAACGGTACGGATGCTCTCACGACGATCACAGTGGACTCTGGCAAACTCAACCTCGGCAGTGCCGCCATGCCTGAACGTGGTGCCGGTACTCTGGGCACGGCTGAGATCGCTCTTACCAGCAATGGGTCCCTCAACGCCAGCAACGGCGACTACACGGTCGGCGCTGTGACCGGCACGGGTAAAGTCACCGCTGACGCCGCCAATATCAAGGCCACCGGCGATGTGACGGCTGGCGGCATCAACCTGGCCAAGGGCGGTAGCGTGACCTCTGAGAAGAGCATCACGGTCGGCGATTCTATCGAGAATGCCGACGGTACGCTGCAGGCTGGTGAAAACATCACCGCCAAGGACAACATCACCGCTACGGACAAGGACCTCAAGCAGGCTGCTGGCGGCAAGCTGACGCTGCGCGCCCAGCAGGGCACCATCACCGCCAAGGACATCACCGCCACCGACGTGGCTGCCAAGAAGCTGACGGCTTCCGGTGACGTGGCTGTTGACGGCGGTACCCTGAAGCTGACGGGTACGGATGTCAGCACGGTCAATAGCCTGACGCTGACCAACGGTACCCAGGCTGACATCGCCGGTTCGCTGGAGCTGGCCGCCGACAAGACCCTGACCGTGGGTACCGATGGCGATACGGTCGGCGGCACCACCCTGTCCGCCCAGCACATCAACCTCAACGGCGGCAAGCTGCTGGTCGACCCGGCCTGGGGCCTGGCTTCCAGCAACGTGGCTGTGGAAAACCTGAGCGCTGGCGGCGCTACCGATGTGGTCGTCAACGGCGACGTGGGTGTGGGCCGGAACTCCTACCTGGCTCTGGGCATCGCTGATACCGGCTGGCTGCCCGGTGTGGTAGGCAACTACACCAAGGGCGTGGGCCTGTCCGAAACGGGTATCACCGCCGCTCTGGGTGTCTTCAAGGGCATCGAGATCGATACCGGTAAGAATCTGACCGTTGACGGCAGCAAGACGGGTGCCGAGATCGATGCTGGCTGGACTGGCGGCAACACCGCCACCTTCGCTGACAACAGCCTGCTGGTGGTCAACGGTGCGAACATCTACGGCGACAAGGCTGCCATCACGTTCGCTCATACTGGCGGTGGCAACAAGCTCACCGTCGACAATACGTCCAGGCTGGTCGTGACCGATGCCGTGGCCGGTCAGGACTACACCATCGTGGACAAGGTTACGACGGTGCAGGACGGTACGGGTACTGCTATCTTAGACGGTAAGACTGTCTGGAAGACCGAAGGCCTGTCCACCACCACGGACATGATCTCGCTGGGCGATGCCGTGTTCACCCTGGACACCGGCGCCACCACCGGCAAGGTCACCACCGCCGCCACGCGCAATGACGCCCATACCGTGTTCCCCAACCTGAGCGACGGCATGGCCAACGCGGTGAACGACCTGTATACCAGTCATGCCGGTGCCGCTGACAAACCTCGCTGGGACTACGCCGACGTCAATTCCGCCGACATGGGCGTGCGCTTCCTGAGCCGCGCCACGGACAACCGCTTCCTGGGCATGGACAAGAACGCCGCCGCTGAAAGCATCGAAAGCGCTGCCCGCATCGCCTTCGCCGGCGCTGTGCCGCAGATGACCAAGATGGCTTCCGACGCGGGCACCAATGCCGTGGTCAACCGTCTGGGCTTCGCCGATCCCGCTGACGGCGCCCAGGCCATGGACGCCGACGGCAAGATCGTGGACCGCAACACCACCGGCTTCGCCCTCTGGATCGCGCCCCTGTGGCAGAGCCAGCACGGCTGGGGCATGGATGCCGACAGCATGGACTATGGCTTCAACGGCAATCTGGGCGGCGTGTCGCTGGGTGCCGACTACACCTTCGAGAACGCCATCCGCGCCGGTATCACCTTCAACATCGGTGGCGGTTACGCCGAATCCTCCGGCGGCGACCTCAGCAGCACCGACAACCGCATGAACTTCTGGGGCCTCGGCGCCTACGCCGGCTGGAATTACGAAAACTTCGGCGTCATGGCCGACGTGTCGTACACCAGCACCTGGAACCAGCTCAAGCAGGACGTGGACAGCCGCATGGGCATGGGCGATCTGGAAGCCGACGTGCAGGCTACGGCCATCAGCGCCGGTCTGCGGGCCGAGTATCTGCTGCAGACCAGTGCGATGGACATCATCCCGCACATCGGCGTGCGCTACATGAGCCTCAACACCTGGGGCTATGACGTGGATACCCACGGCGGCACCGTGCTGGAAGGCGACAGCCTCCACCAGGACATCTGGACCTTCCCCATCGGCGTGACCTTCAGCAAGGACTTCGCCCTGGACAGCGGCTGGAGCTTCAAGCCCAGCCTGGACTTCACCGTGATCCCGGCCGCCGGCGACATCAAGGCCAAGCACGATGTGCACTTCACCGGCCTGCCCGGCACCTATGAAGTGGAGACCCAGATGATGGATTACATCACCTGGCAGGGCGGCGTCGGTCTGGAACTGGCCAACGACAACATGAGCATCGGCGTGAACTACACGCTGCAGGCCGGTCAGCACACCACCGGTCACGGCGTGTTCGGCAGCTTCCGCTACGAGTTCTAGGCCCTGATGCTTTAACCCATCAAACCGGGCGGTGGCCGGAAAGAGAGTCCCGGCCACCGCACCTTTTGACGCCGCCCTGTATCCAGCCTTCCCGGGGCGGCGTTTTTTATTGGCCGCGCCTGGCCCCGAAACGGGAAGGAGCATTTTGCAAAAAACGGCTATCCCGTAAAAATTTCGCCGCACCATCCAACGCTCATGCCGGCCGCCCATACGCGGCGCGCCACGTCCGGCCCCGGCCGGATCGCATACCATCACAAGGAGACATCATGTCCCGTTTTCCCCGTTTTCTTTCCGGCCTCGCCCTCATGCTGACCCTGCCCCTGTCCGGTTGCCTGGATACCGGCCCGGACGTGGTCTGCGTGGATGTGGACCGTGTCCTCAGCCAGTCCAGGGCCGCGCAGCAGGCCAACGAACACCTGGCCAAAGTCCAGGCCATCCTGCAGAACGGCCTGGCCGCCTATCAGGAAGAACTGAAGAAAAGCCCTGAAGAAAAACGCGAGCAGGAACTGCGTCAGGGCCTGGCCGTGCTGCAGCGCCAGCTGGTGCTGGAACAGGCCGCAGCCCGTGACGTGGTCAGCAAGCACATGCTGGCCAGGATCGAAGCCTGGCGCGCCGACAAGGGCGACGTGGCCGTCATTGCCCGCCAGAACGTCCTTTCCGCTCCTGCGTCCATGGACATCACCGCCGAGATCATCAGCCGTATGGACGCCGGCAGTGTGCAGTTCGCCGAGCTGCCCAAGGTCAGCATCCGTACCCATGCCGACGGCCCCGACGAAAAGGCCGGCAAGGAAGAAAAGACCGGCAAGAACGACAAGGGCGCCAAAAACGAAAAGAAGTAGAAAAGACGAAGTAGAAGAGAAGCAACAAAGAAACAGAAGAATTTCTTGCCCGTCACAACCAGACAGGAGGATATCCCCATGCCCGCTCTGAAAAAGACCCCCGCCAACAGCCATGCCCCTGAACAGCGTACCGAACAGCAGCCCGAACAGCGTACCGAACAGCAGTTGCGCGTGACCATGCTGCCGGCCCCCGCTCTGGAAACCATTTACGCCAATGCCTTCCAGACAAACTACTCCCACGGCGAGATCCTGCTCACGGCCTGCGTGAGCCGCAACGAACAGGACCAGCAGGGCCCGGTGCTGGCCGTGCAGCCGCAAAAGGCCATCGGCATGAGCCCCGAAAGCGCCAAACGCCTGGCCGCCGCGCTGGTGCAGACCATCCAGCAGTATGAGGCCCAGTACGGCGAGATCATCCTGTAGCCCGCGCCTTCCGCATCTTTTCTGATACGCCGGATAACAACGCCTGTGGACAGTCCACAGGCGTTTTTTCGTGACGGGCTCCGCGACGGCCCGCCCCGAGGCCCATCCGTTCCGTTTTTTCCGGCCGTTTTGTATTGCCGCTCCAAAGCGCGCATGATATGCTTCCACGAACGCAGTCCAGCGCGACCGGGAAGATCACGCGCCGGCGGGGGATGCATGCCGGTAAGCCGTATGCGGCGCTGCGCCTTCCAGACCTTCAAGACAGGAGCATGTTCATGGATCCGTTTGACGCGGGTTGGCTCTCTCTGCTGCCGCCCATCATCGCCATCACCCTGGCCCTGATCACCAAGGAAGTCATTTCCTCCCTCTTCCTCGGTATTCTCAGCGGCACCGTCATCTATTGCCTGGGCATGGGCACGGGCGACCTGATCATCAAGCCCGTGGAGATCGCCTTCACCACCATGGTGAACAAGGTCGATTTCAACATCATCATCTTCTGTACCCTGCTGGGCGCACTGGTGTTCACCATCTCGCGTGCCGGCGGTACCCGTGCCTACGGCAACTGGGCCACCAGGCGCATCAAGAGCAAGCGCGTGGCCATGCTCTCCACCGGCGGCCTGGGCGCCTTCATCTTCATCGACGATTATTTCAACTGCCTCACCGTGGGCACGGTCATGCGCCCGGTGACGGACCGCTACAAGATCTCCCGCGCCAAGCTGGCCTACATCATCGACGCCACCGCCGCCCCCATCTGCATCATCGCGCCCATCTCCAGCTGGGCCGCCGCCGTGGGCAGCAACCTGAAAGCCACCGGCGCCTTTGAAAGCGATTTTGCCGCCTTCGTGGCCACCATCCCCTACAACTTCTACGCCCTGTTCTCCATCATCATGGTGGTCATGGTCTGCCTGGGCAACTTCGACTTCGGCCCCATGCGCAAGGCCGAACTGCGCGCCCAGCAGGGCGAACTGGGCAACGTGGACGCCGAACAGGCCGAACTGGGCACCAGCGCCAAGGGCAGCCTCATCGACATGCTCCTGCCCATCGGCAGCCTGATCTTCTTCGCCGTGCTGGCCCTGCTCTACAGCGGTGGCTACTGGGGCAGCGATCCCGCCTACCACACTCTGGCGGCCGCCTTCGGTAACAGCAGCGCCTCCAAGGCCCTGGTCTGGGCCTCCTTCGGCGCCATCACCGTGGCCTTCTTCCTCTTCGTGCCGCGCGGCCTCATGAGCCTCAAGTCCTTCATGGACTGCGCCGGCGAAGGCATGAAGGCCATGATGCCCGCCAACACCATCCTGGTGCTGGCCTGGACCATCAGCGGCGTGTGCCGTGACCTGCTGCAGACCCCGCTCTTCGTCAAGACCATGGTGGCCGACGGCGGCATCTCCGGCGGCCTGCTGCCCGCCATCATCTTCGTGGTGGCCGGTTTCCTGAGCTTCTCCACCGGTACCGCCTGGGGCACCTTCGGCATCCTGATCCCCATCGTGGTGCCCGTTGCCCAGGCCGTCGATCCCAACCTGGTGCTGGTCTGCCTGTCCGCCACCCTGGCCGGCAGCGTGTTCGGCGACCACTGCTCGCCCATCTCCGACACCACCATCCTGTCCAGTGCCGGCGCCGGTTGCGCCCATCTGGAACACGTCTCCACACAAATGCTCTATGCCTGTGTGGTGGCGGCCAGCAGCACGGTGGGCTATGTGGTCTCCGGCCTCACCCACGGCAGCCTGCTGCCCGGCTTCGCTTCCGGCCTGATCTTCATGGTGGTGACCATGCTGGTGCTGCGCCAGCGCAACAAGCAAAAAGACGCTGCCCAAGCCTAGCCGGGCTTTCCGCGATACCGACGAAAAAGGCGCTTCCCCGACGGGAAGCGCCTTTTTTGCGTCATGCGAACGATCAAGCCGGGAGGAAGACGGCATCAGGAAGCCGAACCGGCATCCTCGTCCTTGTCGTGTCCCTTGCTGCCCTGCAGCTTGCGGAAGATGGTGCTGCGGTTGACCTGGAACAGCTCCGAGAGCCAGCGGGCAGAAGCGTGGTACACAAAAGAATGCCGATACGGTCCTTACACGGACTGCGGGCCTCTCCCGCTCTGCGCCTCCTGTCAAAAGTCAAGACTGAACTGCATACCGAGCCCCACGGAAGGGTCATTCTCCTCGGGCCGGGACTTCTTGCCCCATTCGTTGTGCTCGTCCTTGAGCATCAGCTCCGGACCGATGGTCAGCGAGGCATCATCGCTGTCCATGAAGTCGGCATAGGCCCGGACCACATGCCGCCGCTCCAGAGGCCGCAGCTCGTCAGGGCGGGCCTCGCTCGACGGCAGCTCGGCACGCCAGACGGAGTCATCGCGCCGGATGTTCATGCCGAGACGGCTTTTTTCCTCCGCCTCCCGTTCCGCCTCCTTGGCTTTGCGGGACTCGGCCTTGGCCTGGCGGTCGGCCTCGCGCAGAGCATGTTCGATGCTGGAGGAATTGCCCCTGTCCCGGCCCAGGGCCCGCTTGCGCAGGGAGTCCGTCTCCACGCCGTCATGCCACAGGGCATTGCTCCTGTCGCGGGAGGTGCCGAAACTCCAGGCCTGCCCGCCCTTGCTGTTGCCCGCAGCGGCCTTGCCCGCCGGGGCCTGCACCGCCTTGCCCTTCTCCACCGCCAACACCGGCAGAGGAGCAAGGGAGACCGTCAGGGCAGACAGGGCCAGACCAGCCAAAAACAAATGTACTCTATGCAGCATGGCCGCAGGATAGCCGTCATCCCGCCGGATTGTAAAGACATCCCCGTCGCAGGACATCCTCTGTGCCCGCATGCTGCCCCGTAATGCGGCCTCTCGGCCTTTTTGGGGATGGCCTGCATACATGTACACAAAAAAAGGAAGGACGCCCAAAAGCGTCCTTCCTGTGTCTTTTCAGGGGGGGGATCGTGCCTACTGCTTGGCGGCAGGCTGTGCCTTCGCAGGAGCGGCCGCAGGCTGGGAGGCCTTCTGGCCGGCAGCGTCATGGGCCTTGACCAGCTCTTCCGCGTCAGCCACCGGGAAGGAAGGCTTGACGTTGGGATCCTGCCAGCCGCCACCCAGGGCCATGCACACGCTGACCACGGCATTGAGGCGGTCACGCAGGGCGTTGGCCAGGCTCAGCTCGGCGCTGAACAGCTGGCGTTCGGCATCCAGCACGGTCAGGTAGTCGGTGTAACCGTTGTCGTACTGCAGGCGGGCGATCTCCGCGGCGCGGCGCAGGCTGTCCACCTGGGCCTGGCTGGCCGCCACGATGGCGTCGGCCTCGCGCTGGGAGGTCAGGGAGGTGCGCACGTCCTTGAAGGCGTTCTGCACCGTCTTGCGGTACACGGCGATGGCCGCTTCCTTCTGGGCCTCGGCGTCCTTGACGTTATACCAGGTGCGGCCGAAGTCCAGCAGCGGCATGGAGCCGGTCACGCCGTAGCTCCAGGCGCCCGCAGGACCGCTGAACAGGTTCACCACGCTGGCGCTGAGGGTGCCCAGCATGCCCGTCAGGGAGATGGACGGGAAGAACTCGGCACGGGCCACGCCGATATTGGCGTTGTAGGCCATGATCATGTACTCGGCGGCGCGCACGTCGGGGCGGCGCTCCAGCAGTTCGGACGGCAGGCCCGCAGGCAGCACGGGCGGGGCCGGCAGCTTGCTGATGTCGCCGCCGCGCGGCATGACGGCGCTCATGATGTCGCGGGGCGAACGGCCCAGCAGCACGGCCAGGCTGGCTTCGGCGCTGTCCACGGCCACCGTGGAGCTGTGCACCTGGGCACGGGCCGTTTCCACTTCGGCGCGGGCACGCTGCCAGTCCAGCTCCGTGATGTCGCCCTGACGGTAGCGGCTGGTGTAGATGCCGAAGGCGTCCTCACGCGTACGCAGGGTACGCTTGGCCGTGGCCAGCTGCATGTCCAGGGCCAGCAGGGCAAAGTAGCTCTGGGCCGTCTGGCTGGCCACCGAAAGGCGCAGGGCCTCGTGGCTGACCACGGTGTTCAGCAGCACGTCCGACAGCATGGTGTAGTTGTTGCGGTACTTGCCCCAGAAGTCCAGTTCCCAGCTGGCCGAGAGCTGGCCCTGGTAGTTCACGTAGGAACGGTCCGCGATGCTGCTGTAGTTGGCGATCTTGGTGGAGTTGCTCTGCGAGGTGGCCGCACCGGCGCCGCTCACCGAGGGGGCGAGCTGGCTGGTGCCCACGCCCAGCTTGGCCGCGGCGGAATCGATCTTGGCCAGGCTTTCCGCCAGATCCTGGTTGTTCTTCAGGGCTTCTTCCACCAGGGCATTGAGCACGGGATCATTGAAGCGGGTCCACCAGTCGGTGTTCAGCGGACTGGGTCCCAGATCCACGGAACGCCACTCCTTGGGGATGTCCTGCTCGGGACGCTTATAGTCGGGAGCCAGGGAGCAGCCCGTGACGGCCAGGCAGAGCACCAGCGTCAGGCCCGCTTTCAGCAGGGGGGTCATATATCCTCCTCCTCATCGAAGCTTTTCTTGCCTTCGTTGGGGTCCTTCTTGCCCTGCAGCTTCAGGGAGATCCGCATGATGGTGCGGAAGAAGTAGGGAACGAAGAGCGTGGCGATGCAGGTTGCGGCCAGCATGCCGCCCACCACGGCGGTGCCGATGGCGTGACGGCTGTTGGCACCGGCGCCGGAGCTGATGGCCAGCGGCACGCAGCCCAGGATGAAGGCCAGCGAGGTCATGACGATGGGACGGAAGCGCAGGCGCGCCGCATGCATGGCGGCCACGTCCAGACTGCGCCCGCCGCGCCAGGCCTCGACGGCGAATTCCACGATCAGGATGGCGTTTTTGGCGGCCAGGCCCACCAGGGTGACCAGAGCCACCTGGAAGTACACGTCATTGGACAGGTCGCGCAGCCAGGTGGCCACCAGGGCGCCGAACACGCCGAAGGGCACGGCCGTGAGCACGGCCAGCGGCAGCGACCAGCTTTCGTACTGGGCGGCCAGGATCAGGAAGACCATGACGAGCGCCAGCACGAAGATGACGGTGGTGTCGGCGCTGGCCAGCTTTTCCTGCAGGGCCGAACCGACCCAGCCCAGGCCGTAATCGCTGGACAGCATCTTTTCCGCCACCTTTTCCATGGCTTCCAGGGCCTGACCGGAAGAATAGCCGGGGGCCGGTTCACCCATGAGGTGGGCGGCGGGGAACACGTTGTAACGTTCCATGGTCTGGGGCGCCGTGCGGCGTTCCAGGGTCATGATGGCATCCAGGGGCACCATGCCGCCCTTGTTGGTCCGCACGAAGATGTCGTGCAGGGACTCGGGCAGCAGACGGTAATCGGCCTCGGCCTGCATGCGCACCTGGAAGGTACGGCCCAGGTAGTTGAAGTCGTTGACGTAGAGCGCACCGAAGGTGGCGTTCATGGCCGTGAAGACATCGCTGATGCTGATGCCCATGTCCTTGCAGCGCTCACGGTCCAGGTTGGCGTAGAGCTGCGGGGCACCGGTGGAGAACAGGCTGCGCAGGGTACCGATGGCCGGATACTTGGGCTGGCCGTTCTCGTCACGGGACGTGGCTTCCGCCACGAAGGCATTGGCCGTGGCTTCCAGATCCTGGCTGGTGCCGGCGCCGCGCATCTGGATGAAGCCTTCAAAACCGCCCGTGGTGGACATGCCGCTGATGGGCGGCGGCGTGAAGCCGATGGTCACGGCTTCGGGCTGCATCATGGTCACGCCCAGCACCTTGGTACTGATGGCCGAGGCGCTGCTCTCCGGCGTGGTACGTTCGCTCCAGGGCTTGAGCACGGCAAAGAAGGTACCGTAGTTGCTCTTGGTCGACATGGAGGTGATGTCCAGGCCGTTCAGGGTCATGACCGTATCCACCACCGGATCCTTGCGCAGCAGCTCGGAAGCGATGCGGGTCACGTCACGGGTGCGGTTCTGCACGGCACCGTCGTCCAGGATGGTCATGCCCAGGATATAGCCCTGGTCTTCGTTGGGCACCAGGCCGCCGGGGACCACCCGGAACAGGAAGACCAGGCTGACGATCATGCAGCCGAAGAGGGCCATGGAGATCAGGCCGTGGTCCTTGATGAAACGCACCGTACGCACATAGCGGTGCGTGGTCTTGCCGAAGAAGTAGTTGAAGACGACGAAGGGCTTGGCCGGCTGATGGTCATGCGCATGCGGCTTGAGCAGCAGGGAGCACAGGGCCGGGGTCAGCGTCAGGGCCACGATGCCCGAAAGCACCACGGACACCGAGATGGTGATGGCGAACTGCTTGTACATCTGGCCCGCCAGGCCGCCCATGAAGGACACGGGGATGAACACGGCGCAGAGCACCAGCACGATGGCGATAACGGGGGCCGTCACTTCGCTCATGGCCTTGGCCGTGGCTTCCTTGGGCGGCAGGTGCTCGGTGCTCATGATGCGTTCCACGTTCTCCAGCACCACGATGGCGTCGTCCACCACGATACCGATGGCCAGCACCATACCGAACAGGGTCAGGGTGTTGATGGTGTAGCCCAGGGCGAACATGCCCGCGAAGGTGCCGATGATGGACACGGGCACGGCGATGCAGGGGATGAGGGTGGCGCGCCAGTTCTGCAGGAAGATGAACACCACCAGGAACACCAGGATCATGGCTTCCACCAGGGTGTGCACCACTTCGTTGATGGACTCCATAACGAAGTCGTTGGTGTCCACGATGATCTTGTAGTCGATGCCCTCGGGGAAGTTTTTGGCTAGCTCCTGCATGCGGGCGGTGACGGCCTCGCCGGTGGCGATGGCGTTGGCGCCGGGCAGCAGGTAGATACCCATGGCACGGGCCACCATGCCGTTGTATTCGCTTTCGACGCTGTAGTCCTTGCCGCCCATCTCGATGCGGGCCACGTCCTTGAGGCGCAGCATGGCGCTGTCCTCACCGGTGCGGATGATGATCTCGCCGAACTCCTGCGGCGTGGCCAGACGGCCCTTGGTATCGATCTGCCAGGAAAGCTGGGCGGTATCGGGTATGGGCGCGTCGCCCAGACGGCCGGGCGAGAACTGCGAGTTCTGCTCCTGGATGGCCGCGGCGATCTCGCTCACGGTGACGCCGTACTTGGCCAGCTTGTCCGGGACGAGCCAGATGCGCATGGCGTAGTCCATGTAGCCGAACGCGGTCACGTCGCCCACGCCGGGCACACGCTTGAGTTCGTCGGCCACGTTCACCTGCATGTAGTTGTGCAGGTACACGGCGTCATAACGCCCGTCAGGCGAGAACAGGGCGATGCTCTGCAGCATGGCCGGTGAACGTTTGGTCACCTGCACGCCCTGCAGGCGCACGGTCTCGGGCAGTGTGGTCTGGGCCAGGTTGACCTTGTTGTTGACGTTGACCAGGGCCATGTCCGGGTCGGTGCCCAGACTGAAATAGACGTTGATGGAGCCCGAACCGGAACCCGAGGAGGCCGTGGACGTCATGTAGAGCATGTTTTCCACGCCGTTGATGTTCACTTCCAGGGGGGCCAGCACGGTACCGGCGATGGTCTCGGCCGAGGCGCCGGGATAGAAGACCGTCACGTTGACCGTGGGCGGCACCAGTTCAGGATACTGGGCGATGGGCAGGGCCTTCATGGCCAGCGCGCCCACCAGCGTGATCACGATAGAGATGACCGACGAAAGGATCGGTCTGCGCAAAAAGATATTTGGTTTTGCCGAAGCTGCCATAGACCATCACCTACTTCTGAGCGGTCTTCTGGGCGGCCTGTCCCTTCTGGGCCTGTCCGTCACCCATGACGCTGACCTTGGCACCGGGGCGGGCCTTGACCATGCCTTCACAGATGATGCGTTCCCCGCCCTTGAGGCCGGAGTCCACAAGGTACATGTCGCCGATGGTCTCGCTGACCTCCACCTTCCGGGTGCCGACCACGTTGTCCTTGTCCAGGGTCATGACGAAGGAACCCTTCTGGGTGATGAGCACGGCCTTCTGGGGGATGAGCACGGCGTTGACCAGCACGTCGCCGTCCATGAAGATGCGCACATACTGGCCGGGCATGATCCGGCCGTCGCTGTTGGCGAAGGAGGCACGGGCCTGCACCACGCCGGTCTCGGGCTGCACGCGGCTGTCGATGAAGTCCACCTGGCCTTCGCCCTGGTACATGCTGCCGTCCAGCAGACGCAGACGGGCCTTGTAGACGTTGCCTTCGGGGAAGCGCAGGCGGCCTTCGGCGGCCAGCTGCTGACGGCGCATGTGCTGCGGCGCGGCGATGGAGAAATCGATGTACATGGGATCGGTCTGGTCCACGTAGGTCAGCAGGGAGTTGTTGCTGACAAGGTTGCCGGGCGTGAAGCTTTCCTTGGAGCTGTAACCGGACACGGGGGCCACCACCTGGCAGTAGTCCAGATTGATCTTGGCGGCACGCAGGGCGGCCTTGGCGTTGTCATAGGCGGCCTTGGCGTTGTCGCGATCCTTCTGGGAGACGGCGTTCTTGGCGAACAGGGGGCGCACGCGGTTCCACTCGCGCTTGGCGCTGTCGTACTGGGCCTCGGCCTGCTGGACGGCGGCCTCGTACTGGTCGCGCTCGATCTGGAACATGAGCTGACCGGCCTTGACGAACTCGCCTTCACGGTACAGACGCTTCTCGATGATGCCCTGCACACGGGCACGCACTTCGACGGACCGGGAGCCGGAGGCCTGGGCCTGGAATTCGGAAGGCCAGGGCACGTCCTTGGCTTCCACCTGGAAGACGCCCACCGGCGGGGCGGGCATCTGACCTTTTTGAGCACCTTCATCCTTGCATGCCGCAAGGCTGAAACAGAGAAGCAACAGCAGCGTTGCCAGAATGGTCTGTTTTCCGGTCATGATATCTTACTCCTGGGACAGCAGCGAACTGCCGATACGTGGAAAGCCCGCCCGCAAAGCGAGCGGGCTTTAAGTCCCCTGCTAAACATTTTTTGCAAAATGCGTCAAGAAATGCAGGCTTATTTTGCTCTGAAAGTTCAATAAAGAAAAATCCTTTTATTCCAATGGTTTATCGAATCGTACTTTTTCTTGTAACCAATTTGAATAATTGACTATTTTTTTACGCCACTTTTTTAGGGACTTTCCGGGCCTCAGCGGGCCGCCCGAAGAGCGCCCAGCGTCCCTGCCCTGGCGGCCATGAGCTCGGCCACCACGGAGACGGCGATCTGCTGCGGCGTGTCCGCGCCGATGTCCAGACCGATGGGGCAGCAGACCTTGTCCAGGGCCGCATCGCTGACGCCCTGCGCACGCAGCGCCTTGTACACCGAGGCTTTTTTGCTGCTGCTGCCGATCATACCAATATAGAAGGCGTCCGTTTTCAGGGCCTGGGCCAGGACCTCACGGTCGAAGCTGTGGCCGCGGGTCATGATGGCCACATAATGGTGCCGGCCGATGCCGCAGCGGGCCGCCAGACCCTCGAAGGCAGGCAGGGTCAGGCAGCGCCGGGCCATGGGGAAACGCCGGGGATCGGCGAACTCCGCGCGGTCGTCCACCACGTCCACCACGAAACCGGCGGCATGGGCCAGACGGGCCGTCTCCAGCGACACATGGCCGCCGCCGCAGAGCAGCAGCACCGGCGGCGCGTCCAGGGCCTCCACATAACGTTCCACCAGGCCTTCCCGCACCAGGCCGGGACGGCCCTTGCGCCCGGCCAGCAGGGGCCGCACGGCTTCCGCGCCCTCGTGCAGGCCCGCCACCAGGGGCTGGCCTTCGGGCAGGGCATCCAGATACAGGTCGCGCTCGGGCGCATCGGCCCGGCTCACGTCCAGCAGCCAGATGCCGGTCAGCCCGGCTTTCAGGGCCGCGTCCGCCGCACGGAACAGGGGCGCCTGCGCAGGCGTCAGATATTCACAGAGCAGATCCATGCTGCCGCCGCAGATCATGTCGCTGTCGGGGCCAAGACCGGTGAGGTCGCAGCGCACGCGGGCGGAGCGTCCTTCCTTCAGGCAGACATTGGCCGCCTCCACGGCACGGGCTTCCAGCAGACCGCCGCCCACGGTGCCTTCCAGACCGGCAGCGGTCAGCAGGGCACGGGTACCGGCGGCACGCGGGGCCGAGCCTTCGCGCTCCACCACGGTCAGCAGGACCACGGCCTGCCCTTCGTCCAGCAGCCGGGCCGCACGGGCCTCCAGGTTCAGCGGTACGCCCAGGCCATCCACCGGGGCGCTCACCAGCACCGGCGAGGCCGGCGCTTTAGGCATCCTGTCCATCGTCGCCTCCTTTCACATAGCCGCAGCCCTTGGTGGGGCACATGATCTTGACGCTGCCGTCGCGGCCGCGCTTCTCCACCAGATAGGAGGAATTACAGCGCGGGCAGGGTCCGGGCACGGGCTTGTCCCACAGGGCGAAATCACATTGCGGGTAGCGGTCGCAGGAATAGAAAAGCTTGCCGCGCTTGGTGCTTTTTTCCACCATGCGGCCTTCGCCGCAGCGCGGGCACATGACGCCCGTGGCCATGGGCGCGGTATAGTTGCAGTCCGGGTAGCCCGTGCAGGCGATGAAGCGGCTGCCCGTACGGGCGTGCTTGATGACCAGATCCTTGCCGCAGCGCGGGCACTCGCCCACCTTTTCCAGTTCGGGCTTCTGCGGGGCCACGATCTCCAGACGGCCGTCCTCGGTGCGCTGGAAATTGCTGGTGAAACGGCAGTCGGGATAGCCGCTGCAGGCCAGGAAGGGCCCGGCCTTGCCGAACTTGATCATCAGGGGCTTGCCGCAGTCGGGGCAGGCCAGATCGGTGGGCAGGCCGCCCTTGACGCTCTGCATGTTCTTGGCGGCAGCCGCCAGCGTGGGGTTGAAATCCGCGGCAAAGGCATGCATCAGGTCCACCCACTGCTGGTCGCCGTCGGCCACCTTGTCCAGCAGGCTCTCCATCTCGGCCGTGAAGCCCACGTCCATGAGATGCGGGAAGTGCTGCACCAGCTGCTCACAGACCACGCGCCCCAGATCGGTGGGGATGAAGTGGCGGTCCTGCAGGCGCACGTATTCGCGGTCCTGCAGGGTGGAGATGATGCTGGCGTAGGTGGAGGGGCGGCCGATGCCCTGCTCTTCCAGTTCGCGCACCAGGCTGGCTTCGCTGTAACGGGCCGGGGGCTGGGTGAACTTCTGTTCCTTGTCCAGCTTCTCCAGCTTCAGGGTCTGGCCGGCCTCCAGGGGCGGCAGCTCGGCATCGCCTTCGTCCTTGCCGCGGGGCAGCACGGCCAAAAAGCCGGGAAAGAGCAGGCGCTCGCCCTTGGCCTTCCACTGGGTACGGCCGCAGGCCACGGTCACCGTGGTGTCGTGGAAGCGGGCCCCGGCCATCTGCGAGGCCACGAAGCGCGACCAGATCAGGCGGTACAGGTTGTACTGGTCCGGGGGCAGGGCCGCCTTGACCATCTCGGGCGTGATGTTCACATCCACGGGCCGGATGGCTTCGTGGGCGTCCTGCGCGCCGCTCTTGGTCTTGTAGACGCGCTTCTTGGCCGGCAGGTAATCGTTGCCGAACTCGCGCTGGATGAAGTCGTGCGCCGCCTGCCGGGCCTCGTCGGCAATGCGGGTGGAGTCGGTACGCATGTAGGTGATGAGGGCCGTGATGCTGCCGTCTTCCATCTCCACGCCTTCGTAGAGGCGCTGGGCGATGTTCATGGTGCGCTTGGCCGTGTAGGAAAGACGCTGGTTGGCGGCCTGCTGCAGGGTGGAGGTGATGAAGGGCGGCTGCGGCGCGCGCTCGCGCTTCTTCTGTTCCACGCTCTCCACCACGAAGGGCTGGCCCTTGAGCTCGGCCTCCAGGGCGTTGGCCTCCTCGGCATTGCGGATCACGGCCTTCTTGCCGCCGATGCGCGCCAGTTCCGCACGCACGGAGGGCGGCACCCCGGCGCCCAGCAGGGCCTTGAACAGCCAGTATTCTTCCGGCTTGAAGGCGGCGCGCTCGGCCTCGCGCTCCACGATGAGGCGCAGGGCCACGGACTGCACGCGTCCGGCGGAGATGCCGCGCTTGATGGTCTTCCAGAGCAGGGGCGAGATCTTGTAGCCCACCAGGCGATCCAGCACGCGCCGGGCCTGCTGGGCATCGAAAAGGTGCTGGTTGAGCTCGCGCGGATGGGCCAGGGCCTCCTTGACGGCGCGGGCGGTGATCTCGTTGAACTGGATGCGTTTGATGTCCTTGGCCTTGTCGCGGATCAGCTCCGCCACATGCCAGGCGATGGCCTCCCCTTCGCGGTCCGGGTCGGGGGCCAGATAGACGGTGTCGGCCTTGGCTGCGGCGCTGCGCAGCTCGCTGACCACGTTCTTCTTATTGTCGATGATCTCGTACTGGGGGGCAAAATCGTTGGCTTCGTCCACGCCCAGACTGCTGGACGGCAGGTCGCGCACATGGCCCACGCTGGCCTGCACCATGTACTGCGGTCCCAGAAATTTCTTGATGGTCTTCACCTTGGCCGGCGATTCCACGATGATCAGCTGCTTGCCCATGATGTCCCTTGTCCATCCGACTGCCGGACGGCAGTGGCAGGAGGTGAATGAAAAAAGACGGTCCCGTGGACCGTTCATGCTGCCTTGAGGCTGCCCGGAAGGAAAAAGAAGCAGGAAAAAAGCCGGGCCCGCCAGGTCCGCGGCAAGGGCCCTCAGGCCTGCCGTGTGCGCGGAGGATACGGCAAAATGCAGCCACGTCAAGCCCGCGTCGCCGCCACAGGGGCTCCCGGCGCGCCCTTTCCGCCGTCTGGACAGGCCTACCGGCCTGGGATACAACATATAAATGACCGGGATCATTTTCCCCCTCAAGGAGCCGTCATGCATCCGCACCGCATCCTGAGCCTGTTGTTCCTCCTGCTTCTGTCCCTGGCCCTGGGGGCCTGTGCCTCGCACGATGCCCGCCCGGCGCCGGAGCCCGGCGCGCCCCTGCCTGCCGTCACCCTGGAACGGGGCGACAGGGTCTTCATCAAGATCGAGAACGGCAAGAGCATGACGGAGGATCTGCACTCCATGCTCACGGCCTATCTGCAGAGCGAACGCGGCCTGAACCCGGCCTCGGACGTCAAGGAAGCCGATCTGGTGATCCTGGTGGAGATCCGCGACGTCTGGGCCACCAGCGACGGCAGCCGGGTGAGCGCCGGACGCACGCTGGGCAACGTGGGCACGGGCACCATGCTGGGCGTGCTGCTGGGCAGCCTGGTGGACGGGCGCGGCGGCGCCATCGTAGGCGCGGGCATCGGCGCCACGGTGGGCGTGGGCGCCACCCTGCACGACGCGGGCGACAGCTACACCAGCTGGGCCATGGAAGCCGCCGTGGGCACGGCCGCCCGCCACATCCCCGACAAGGACAGCCTGCACACCGTTGCCGTGACCAGCCGCGGCAATCCCCGCAGCAAGGAAGAGGCCTTCGCCGGGCTGGAAGACGCCCTGTGCCGGGCCATCCTGGAGTCCATCAGGAGCTGACCGGCATACGAAAGCGCAGCACGCCGGGATCATTCATTTATTCCATATGGAAGGGGCCGCAGCATCCAGCTGCGGCCCCTTTCTTTTTCCTGCCTTTGACCCGTGAAAAACCGGCGCTGCACTTGACAAAAAAAGCGCTCTTCTGAGTAGTCATATATATATTTGGCTCTGGATGAAATGGCGGGAAAGGGCTGGTGCAATGATTTCGAGCCCCATCTCGAACGCTCCAACGGGGTGCCCCGGGGCAGCCTGACCCGGCTGCCTGTTGCGGAAAGGAGCCTGACCGCCGTGACGGAACAGGTCCTCACGCCTGAAGAGGCCCAAAAGGAAGCCGCCCGCTGCATGGCCTGCGGCCGGGCCTTCGAGGCCAACCGCACCTGCTGGTTCTGCCTGCCGTGCGAGATCGACTGCCCTGAAGAGGCGCTGACGGTACGCATGCCCTACCTGGTGCGTTAAGACCCGCTTTCCCGGGGCCCCGTCCGGCAAAGGACGGGGCCCCTTTGCGTACCGGCCTGTGCCCGGATGCCGGCAACCGCCTTTTTACCGCGGCAGGCCGCCTGCTGGACATGCCTGTGATTTCTGCGGTATAGGGCTGACCTCGGAGACAGTACCGCGTCCGTAGCGGACGCGCCGGTCCTCCTGCCATCGTGCCCGCTGCCGCGTGGCGTGGGCAGCTCCCCCGCAGGGGCCGCAAGCCCTGTCGCCGTCCCGGAGACGCATGAAAAAAACGCTCTTTCTCCTCCTCGCGCTGCTGTTGCTGCTGCTTCCGGGCTGCAAGCACCGGCAGCCCGCCCCCACCGACATCCAGGTCCTGCGCCAGGGGTCTCTGGCCCCGGCCGACGATGACACCACGCCTGTGGTCTACGTCAGCGTCCGCGACCAGAGCCGCCATGTCTTCGGCCTGCGCGCCGAAGTGGAGCGCCTGCTGCGCGCCGAAAAGTACGACATCACCGACAACCCCAGCCAGGCCGGGTTCATCATCCAGGCCAGCGTGCTGGAAGCCGGCATCACCGACGCCGCCTCGGCCCATCGCATGGTCGAGGGCGGCTACGGGGCACCGTCGGAACTTTCCGGCAAGGGCGCGACCCTCGTCCTTTCGGACATCCTGCTGGTCCAGCGCCGTGTCCCCAGCGACAAGCGCCCCAAGCGCTTCATGCTCCAGAACGTGGGCAGCCGTAATGCCCGCGGCAGCAGCCAGATGCGCACAGGCCTGCTGGCCCACCGCGAGTTCAGCGTGGATTCCGGGATCCCGGCCCTCTTCGTGACCCTGCTGGCCAGGGAGATCACCTCGCCCTTCAGCACGGCCCCCCAGGAACAGGCCCCGGCACAGCCGCAGGACGAACGGCGTCCCTGACAGGCACCTGCATCCGGCGCCGGCGCTGGCCCGCAGCGCTGACCTTGGTCCGCCCCGGTACCTTCCGGAGAGGCGGGGCCATCTTTTGCGTCCGTCCGGCAACGGACGATCCGTGCGTGCCTGACGGCCGCCGGGTATGGACGGCGTGTCGTGATACGGCGGCCTCCCCGGTCCTCTGCCGCGCTGCCGCTTTTCCCGCCGAGCCCTTTCCGATCCCCGTCCCCGTCTGGACGTCCGCGCCCAGTTCTGCTAGAAAGCTCCCCCCGTCAGCGTGCCCAGCACCACGGGAATCTTCACCCTCCGCAAGGAAACTGTCATGCGTCTGGATGCTCTTGTCATCAATCTGAACCGCTTCGGGGATCTGCTGCTCAGCCAGCCCCTGCTGCACGACCTGCACAAGGCCGGGCGCAGCACCACGCTGCTTTGTCTGGAAAAATACGCGGACACCGAGGGCCTGCTGCAATTCGCCAGCCCTCTGCTCACCGTGCCCGATCACCTGGTCAGTCCCGAACAGGCCGACGCCACCCGCCACGAACTGCAGGCGTGGGCCGAAAACCTGCGCGCCACCATGCAGGCCGACCACATCATCAACCTGACGCCCAGCATGCCCGCCCGTCTGCTGGCCACCGCCCTGGCCCCCGCGCCCGAGGCCGTGCTGGGCTTCGGACTGGACCACAAGGGGCGTCCGCGCGTGGACGGCCTCTGGCCCGCCTTCCTCCATGCCGCCGAGCTGCGCCAGAGCAACGCGCCCTTCAACCTGGCCGACATGTTCCGCATGACCGGCGCTCCCCTGCTGGGCGGCCTTTCCGGCCGGCTGCTCTCCCAGCCCGGCTCCGGCCTGCTCAGCGAACTGGGCACCGAGGCCCGCGAGACGGCCCGCCGCCTGCTGGCCCACGCACCGGTGATCCGGCACGGCTTCATCGGCATGCAGCTGGGCGCCAGCGAAAAGCGCCGCCAGTGGCCGGTGAGCCACTTCGTGGAGCTGGGCAAGCGCATCTGGCAGGAAGAGGGCATCTGCCCCGTCCTGCTGGGCGAGGCCTCGGAACGCCCCCTGGCCGACGAATACGCCCGCCTGACCAGCACCCCCTTCGTGGACGTGGTGGGACAGACCAATATCTTCGAGCTGGGCGCCGTCCTGCGCGAGATGGCCATGCTGGTCACCAACAATACCGGCACCATGCATCTGGCGGCCGGTCTGGGCCTGCCCCTGCTCTCCATCTTCCTGGCCACGGCCCAGCCCTGCGATACCGGCCCCTACCTGCCCGGCAGCTGCTGTCTGGAGCCCACCCTGCCCTGCCATCCCTGCCCGCATGACCACGACTGCGTCCTGGGCGAGAAGTGCCGCCACCACATCAGCGCCTCCATCGTGGCCGACCTGGTGCTGGCCAAGCTCACCAGCGGCCAGTGGAGCGAAGGCATCACCACCTCGGCCTGCCGTGAGGCCCGCATCTGGCAGACGGCCACCGACTCGCGCGGTTTCATCACCACCACCTGCCTGTCCGACCACAAGGCCGATGACCGCACCCTCTGGCTCTGCCAGCAGCGCGTCTACTGGCGGCGCATCCTGGATGACCTGACCTCCGGGGCCACGGAGCCCACGCCCCTGACCAATGTGCCCCTGAGCATGGCCTGCCCCAACTATTCCAGCCAGTTCGCGGCCCGCGTGGGCAAAGCCCTGAGCCATTGCGCCCGCCTGCTCCAGACCCTGCTGCAGGAATGCGCCCCCCTGCCGGAGAGCTTCGATCCCACGGGCCACCCCCTGTGCATGACCATCCTCCAGCACATGCAGTCCTGCCCGGAACTGGCCAGCATGGCCTTTTTCTGGCACCAGCTCTGCCAGCACTACCAGGGCCGCGGCCCCCGCTTCCTCCAGGCCGTGCGCCTGCTGCACGCCCATATCCTGCGCTGGGCCAAGAGCTTCGATTAAGGCCTGTCATCGGACTTTGCCGGGGAAGGGGCCCCTTCCCAAAACGCGCTTTATTCCATTATATAGCTGAGAAGAAAGAGGCGACCGTCATTGACAGTCGCCTCTTTCTTTTTTCTTTTCGATCATCCTGCATCAAGGGCAGAGAGCAGAATCCGCCAGCCTTCACTGCCCAGATTCCCGGGACTGAGCGTTGGACGCCTTGGATTACGACACTCGATCCGCCGGGGATATGTCGCCAGCCCCGGAACAGCCTCTTCCCATATTTTTTTGCTCCGCAATTGAACGACTAACGCCCTTCTGTTCATTGCAGCGAGCAGGATGCGCTGCGTGAAGTCGAAAGAAGGTAAGAGTGGCATCTTCTTAAATTCTTTTGACTTATATGGATATGCCTGCAAGAGTAAAAAACTATTGGCGCATTTTTTTAAATCAAAATCAATTTCAAAGAGTTTCCTAAATTTATCCACCCAATAATCATATCCCTTGTTCCCTTGTTTAAAACAAGGATTCAAGTGATAGAATGGATAGTCCTGTACGGAAAATCCACGCGTATTTTTCATGGCTTGCTGAAATTTTGCATTGCCAAGCATGATAGCCGCATCATCTTCGCTGTATCCCGGATTCAAGTTCAGTAGGACGACAGGTGCGTCCAGACGGCCTGAAAAGGGTTCCGGGGGCAATTCGGTATGCAGCTCATAAGGAGTCCCGGCATATTTCTGGTTGAATGCAGAGACCACCGCCGCATCGGCCTGCAAGACGAAAGGCCGCGCTTCTGGAAGAAGACACCACGGATTATCCATACATCTCCTCGCTCAGGAAAGACGGAATAAAGGGCGCTGGGGAGGGGGTGGGGAGTTTGAGGGGCGGGGGATCCCCTCGCCTGGCGCGAGAGGTGCTCCCCCGCCCCTCAAGAAATCATATCCTACATCCCCCGCTGCATGGCGGCGCGTACGGCCTGCACCTTGGCGGCGATGTCGGGGGCGCCCACCAGTTCGGAGACCAGGGCGCAGCAGCGGGCCCCGTGACGGGCCACATCCGTGATATTGTGTTCCTTGATGCCGCCGATGGCCACGAAGGGGATGCTGATGTTGGCGGCCACCCAGTCCAGATAATCGAAGCCCACCGGGGCCACCACGTCCTCCTTGGTCTTGGTGGCGAAGATGGGCCCCACGCCGATGTAGTCGGCGCCCACGGCCACGGCGGCCCTGGCCTGTTCCGGGCTGTGGGTGGACAGGCCGATGCACATCTTGGGGCCCACCAGCTGGCGCACCGCAGGCAGGGGGAAGTCCTCCTGTCCGATATGCACGCCGTCGGCTTCGGCCAGGATGGCAAGGTCCACATGGTCGTCCACGATGAAGCAGGCCCCGGCCTCGCGGGTCAGGCGGCGCATCAGACGGCATTCTTCCAGCATCTCACCGGATTTCATGTGCTTTTCACGGTACTGGATGATCTTGACCCCGGCCCCCAGCAGGGCGGAGACCACGGTCTCCAGCGTGCGGCCGCAGGAAAGGCGGGCATCGGTCAGGGCATAGATGTCGGTCTGGCCCGGCAGGATCACAGGCATGGTCAACTCCTCGCTCCCCGGGGGAGCAGCTTTCGTTATTTTCGGCGCGCCAGCCACAGGCGGCGCAGGCAACTCTTGAACAGGCGCCAGGGCCGGAACGAGGTGTGCATCAGCTCGTCCGGCAGGATGAAGCCCGTACAGTCGAAATCTTCGGGCCGGGCCAGCACATAGTCGGGCTGCCAGCCCGCACGGCGGCATCCCGGCGCTTCCCGCCGTTCCAGGGCCGCGCCCAGGGGCGTGCCGGCCAGAGGCAGGCCCAGCACCGCGCACAGGGCCTCGTCCAGGGCCACGGCCGAAGGGCTGGCCCCCAGCAGGCCCAGAGGGAAGGGCTGTCCCTTGCTGGGGCCCGTCACATGCATGGCGGTCAGGCCGTCGGCCACGGCGGCCACCGGCGGCAGACCGGCCCAGAGGGCGGCGATGCAGTCGGCGAAAAAGTCGGGCTCCTGTCCCTGCCGCGTATGGATGAGGGCCTTGCGCAGGCCGCAGACGCAGCCGAACAGGTTCTTGACCGCCAGGGTCAGGCGCATCTGGGAATGGGCCTTGACCCGGGGCAGGGAAAAGATGACGTCGCTTTCCAGCGCCACCCGGGCCACCCCGAAGGAAACGGGCCCGCCCCGGCGCAGGGGCAGCTCCAGCGGACGGGGATCGGCCAGGGACTCCACCCGCAGGCCCAGCGGCCGCAGGGCCTCTTCCACGCCTGTCTGCCGGGCCACGGCCGTGGCCGTACCGAAACCGGGCGAATCCCCCACCCGCACGCGGGCCCCCTGGTCCAGCAGCCAGAGGCAGACGGCGGCCACCACCACGGGGCTGGTGCAGGCCAGGGGCGTGGCCGTCAGCAGATTGGGTTTGACCAGCACATGGGCCGAACGCAGGGAAAAGGACGAGGCCAGACCCGCGCGGTCGAGAAGAAGGGGCAGGGCCTGTGCCACGGCCCCGCTGTCGGCGGGGGAAAAGCGTTGCAGGGCAACAGCGACCTTGAGAGCAGAGGCCGGGACATCCTGACGGAGGAAAGAAGAGAGGCTCTGGGACATGAGCTCACTATGCCGGGCACGGAAGGGCTTGTAAAGCCGGGCCATCCGTCTGCTCCCGGGGGGAGCCGCATGTTTACAGGAAGACCTCTTTTCAATCAGCACATCTTGCGCTATTGCTGGCTTTTCAATGTCATGATGCCCCTGTCCCTTTCCGGCAGGGGCCTTTCCCTGAGGTGGACCATGTATCGCTGCCTGTTCCGTTCCCTGCCCGTTCTCATGCTGCTGACCGTCCTCAGCCTCGTGCCGGCCCTTTCCGGAGACGCCTGCCGGGAGATGACCTCCCTCGTCGGCCCGACTTGTGCCCTGGCCGACGAAGCGCCCCAGAAAAACGACGACAAGGCCGACGCCAAAAAGGACGACAAGGCCCAGGACAAAAAAGCCGCTTCCAGCGCCCCTGCCGAAGCCGATGCGGCTCCCACGGTGGACCCGCTGGAGAACATCTGGGCCGGCCAGAAGGACATGCTGGACGACATCAACAGCAGTACGCGCGGCCTGGTGCGTGACATCAACAAGCAGGCGGAGACCATGTCCAAGCAGGCGCGGCCCATCGTCGAGGAAGCCCGCCGCCTGCTCCTGCTCATCAACACGTTCAAGAACTGGCCCAACCCGCTGGAGGCCCTGGACCGCCGCATCTCCTTCACCGTGCAGCAGATGCAGCAGGTCATCGACCCCGTGCTGCTGGCCCGCAACAGCGTCAACTCCCTGCTGGAGCGCGTCAACCATCTGGCCGAGAGCCTGCCCGAGACCAAGGATCTGCCGTCCAACGCCGAGATCCGCGACTACTCGCGCCAGGTCACCAAGGCCCAGAAAAGCCTGACCGACGTCATCAAGCGCTATGATTCCGTGCTGTCGCCCACCCAGGACATGATGGCCGATCTGAAGAAGGCACAGAAAGACATCGCCACCATGCTGCCCCAGCTGTGGCGGGACTACTATCTGCAAGGCCCGGTGCCCTATCTCAGCCTCGAGACCTGGGAGACCGTGCCCAAACGCCTGCAATATGTCTGGCAGGGCATCCAGCTGCGCCTGCCCGTGGAGATCCCCGTCAGCGCCGACGGCTGGCATACGGCCGGCCTGCGCTTCGCCCTTTGCCTTTTGCTGGTGCTGTTCACCGGCATGGTGCTCTACCGTCGCTGGCGCCATTCCGGGACCCACGGCGAGGTGGGCCGCCACATGTTCCATGTGAGCCTGCCCTGGATCGGCCTGGGCCTGTCCCTGCTGGCTTCGTCGCTGTCCGCCCACGGGGATGTGTTCCGCTGCTTCCTGGCCCTGGGCAACCTGAGCATCATCATCGGCGAAGTTTTCCTGGCCTGGGACCTGCGCCGCTTGCAGCACCCGGACAAGGCCGCCGTCAGCAACCCCCTGTGGCAGCTCATCCCGCTGACGCTCTTTTCCTACATCCTGATCTACCTGCCCCTGCCGCCGGTGGTGACCCTCATCGCCTGGGTGGTGCTCATGCTCCTGCACCGTCTGTGGCGCGCCAAGAGCCACAGCCTGGAGGCCAGCACCCAGCTCGAGTCCACCCTCCTGTCAGGCAGCGCCATCATCTTCTGGGTGACCCTGGTGCTGGCCGTCATGGGCCTGCACATCTTCAGCATGGGCCTGTACCTGTTCTACGTCTCCTGCTCGCTGGCCCTGCAGATCAGCGTGGCCAGCATGTCGGCCATCAACCGCTACAATGACCAGCTGCCCGACGAGGGCGGCTCGGCTGCCGTCTCCAGCCTCATGCTGGCCCTGGCCGCGCCTGTCATCCTGCTGCTGGTCATCGGCGGCATGTCCCTGTGGGTCTGCACCCTGCCCGGCGGCCTTTCCCTGCTGCAGGACTTCGTACTCCAGGGCGTCAACGTGGGCGAGACGCGCTTCAACATGGTGCAGGTGCTGCTCATCATCAGCGTCTTCTTCCTGACCCGCACCGCCGTGCGCATGGGCACGCTCTTCCTTTCGCGCATGCCCAGCCGCGGTCTGCGTATCGACCCCACGCTCATCCAGCCCCTGCAGACGGCCTTCACCTACGCCCTGTGGGCGTTCTTCGGCCTGTTCACCCTGCGCTCGCTGGGCATGGAACTGAGCAACCTGGCCATGGTCGCCGGTGGTCTGTCCGTCGGTATCGGTTTCGGCATGCAGACCATCATCAACAACTTCCTCTCCGGCCTGATCCTCATCTTCAGCCGCACCATGCAGGTAGGCGACGTGGTCGAAGTGGGCACCACCACGGGCCGCGTGCGCAAGATCAGCGTGCGCGCCACCATCGTGGAGACCTACGACAACGCCGTCATCTACGTGCCCAACTCCGAATTCGTGTCCACGCGCCTCATCAACTGGACGCGCAACAGCCGTACGGTGCGCCGTGACGTGGTGGTGGGCGTGGCCTACGGCAGCGACACCACCCTGGTCATGAAGCTGCTGGCCTCCGTGGCCAACGGCCACAGCGACATCCTCAAGTACCCCGCGCCGGTGGTGCTGTTCTCCAACTTCGGCGCCAGCACTCTGGACTTCACCCTGCGCTTCTGGGTGCGGGACTACGATGTCAGCGTCAAGACGGCCTCGGAGCTGCTGTTCGAGATCGACCAGCTGTTCCGCAAGAACAATATCGAGATCGCTTTCCCGCAGATGGACGTGCACATCAAGGACATGCCGCCCCGTGCCCGGAGCCCGCGTGACATGGCCACGCGCCCCACGGCGGCCCTGCCCGACTCTCCCGCCGACCGTCGCGCCCCGCACGGCAGCGCCCGGCCCCAGCGTCCCCTGCGCAACCGCAAGCCCCGTCCCGGCGGCAAGCTGGCGTCGCGGCCCCGGCCTGCGGCCGATGACGACACGCCCACCGACGAGGACCGTCAGCTGACGGCCTGACCCGTGCGCCCATGACGGGCCCGAACCCCGTCCAACCCCCAGGAGGGAACCATGATCCGCCGCAAGGAAGACCACATCCGCTTCGACAAACAGATCGCCGGAGGCCCGGGCCTGGCCCACGCCACCCAGCTCCTCAACGAAGGCGAGTTCTACGACAAGGGGCGCCTGTTCAACATCGTGCGCCTGGGGCCCGGCGACGCCGTGGGCCGTCACCAGCATGTGGGCGACATGGAGGTCTACCACATCCTCAAGGGCCAGTGCCGCTATGACGACAACGGCACCGAGGTCATGCTCCATGCCGGGGACACGGCCGTCTGTCCCGACGGCGAATGGCATGCCGTCTACAACGACGGCCCCGACGACATGGAGATGGTCTGCCTGATCCTGTTCAAGTAGGACAGCGGGAAAGCCCCTGTCCGCTCCCAGACAAAAAAAGCCACCCGCAAGGGTGGCTTTTCCATACCGTTTACCTGAAAGATGCCGCCGCTGTCTGCCCGGTGGCCATCCCGGACGCACGCTGTCCCATCGTCATGATGGCGGGGCCGGAGCCCGGGACCATCCCCGTCTGTCAGTGCTCACCGGTACATATCAAGGAGCCCCATGTTTCAATCCACAGTCGCCCCGTCCGCCGACTGACTCCGCAGCCGACGGATAGGGGTCGTGCGGATTGCCCCTCCCTAAAGGGAGAGGTTACGAAAAAGGATTTCATCGGCTCCGCCGTCTTGTCAACCACTCTTTTCCCCCTGAAGGGGGAGGTTTCAAACCACAAAGGAATTTTTGATGAAAAATACAGGCTGTTCCCTGCTGCTGGCCCTGCTCCTGTGCGGCTGCGCCGCGTCACCAGCTGTCGTCCCCTTCCATTATGACAACGGCCCCGACTATGTCCGCGAAGGCCTGTACCGCATCGTGGATGACCGGGGCCGCATGGGTTATGCGGACGAGAGCGGCCGGGTGGTGATAGCGCCCCGTTTCGCCTTTGCCCTCCCCTTCGAAGGCGGCAAGGCGAAAGTCACGGACACGGGACAACGCAAGGAGGTCCCGGGCTCCGGCGGCGAGCACTGGTACTGGGAAAGCGATGCCTGGTACTTCATCGACACAATGGGCCGAAAGACGGACGATCCCCAGGCGCGCGACGCCACCCCACTGCCGTAAAGGCAGGCACTAGCCCTTTGCCGCCAGCGGGCCCTTTTACCGGCAGGCCCGTCCCTGCGCGCATCACCGGCCTGCCTGTGCCCGTCGTTCAGTCGGGACTGTGCCCCTGTCCCTGCCGGCAGACGCGGGCCAGATCATGCCGCGCCCGCTCACGGCAGCACGGCAACGGCCGCACGCACGGGCCCGTCAGCCGAAAAAGGACAAAGAGCACGCCCGTGAGGCCCCAAAGCCGTGCGGCGGAGCTCAGTCCCTGCCCGTCCCGTCCGTCTTCCCCGCAGGGCTTTCCGGCAGCAGACGGGTCTCCAGACTGGCATCCACCGGCACCTCGCGGCTGTAGAGGATCTTGTCCATGCGCACGGTGCCTGTGCCCGCGCCGCGCATGCTGCGGATGTGGCGCACCTCGGCGTAGAGGATGCGCGCCCGGGCCGCGTCCTTCTGCCAGCTCTTGCAGGCCGCCAGCGCCCCGGCCTGGTCCAGGGTGCGCTCCGGCACTTCCTGTCCGGCGTGGGCCCGGCGGATGATGACGTGCGAGCCGGGGCCGCCGTCGGTATGCAGCCAGATGTCGTGGGCCGCGGCCAGCTTGCGGGCCGCGATGTTGCCCTTGGCGTCACGGCCGCGCAGCAGGGCAAAACCGTCGTCACTGACGAAGAGCTGCACGTTGCGCGGCAGGGCCGCACCGCGCAGGGCCCCCAGCGCCACCGTGTTCCTGTCGGGCTTCCCGGCCTCTCCGGCGGCGTGCCCGATACCGCCCAGCAGGGCTTCCTGCCGGGCCGCCTGCACGGTGGCCAGTTCGGCCCGCAGCACCGCACGCCGTTCCGCCAGATGTTCAAGGCCACGCTGGCCGCGCCGGGCCGTATGGAACAGGCGTTCCATATTGTCCCGCACGCTGCGCCGCATATCCAGCTTCACGGTCTTGCGCGGCGTGTCTTCGTCGCCTTCCTCCGGCGGCGGCAGCACCAGCTCCGGTGCGCGGAAATCCGCAGGCCAGCGCCACAGCCAGGCCTGTAACAGCAGGCCGTCCTCACGAGCGGCGCACATGCCCAGCAGGCGCTGCTCTTCTTCGTCCAGTTTGGCCAGCAGCTGTTCCAGCTTGCGCAGACGGCGCGACAGGGGCAGGGCAGCGGCACCGGCGGCGTCGCGTGCGGCCTTTTCCAGCACCAGCTTCTGCCCGGCCTTCTCCACCAGGCCGAGGATGTCTTCCCCCTGTTCCTCATGCCAGCCCTGGGCCAGGGCATCCGGCAGGGGCCAGGCCGCGATGCGGCAGGAGGGCCGCTCGCTCCCGGCCTTCTCCTCCACCTCTCCATCCGGCGGCGTATAGTAGAACACATCCCCGCCGCCCAGGCGCAGGTCTTCCAGCAGGGCCTGCCGGTCCAGCTCGTCATACAGGGGCAGGGCACGGCGCAGGGCCGGGGTCAGTACCGGCCAGTCCCGCCAGTGCGCCAGGGCCTCTTCCAGCTCTCCGGGCTCCGGCCAGCGCAGGGACTCTTCCTGCGGGCTGCGGCTCACGGGCAAGAAGCGCACCGAGGCCCCTTCGCGCAAGTCCAGCAGCAGCCAGGTGGCCAGGGGCTCCCGCTCCGCGGCCTCGCCGCTCTCCGGCGTCATGTCCGCCATGTCCGGCTGTGCCCCGCTCTCAGGGGAAAGGCCGTCCTCCTCGCCTTCCGCCGGGCTCCAGAGCACCATCTGGCGGCGCAGGGCCTCTTCGGCCGCGGCCTCCCCACCCACCAGCAGCCAGAGCTGGCGGCGGCTGAAGCAGCAGACCGTGGCCAGGATACGGTGCCCGGCCAGATATTTGCGCAGGCGCATGACCGGGGCCGAGGGGGCCCGCCCGGCGGCCAGACGGCTGCGGGAAAGGAAGAGGAAGGGTTCCTTGCGTGCGGCGCGCAGGCACAGCTGGCACTTGCGGCTGCCGCCTGCCTGACCGTAGCTCTGGCCGCGCGCGGCCAGATTGATGTTGAAGGCCAGCAGGCCGGGGGCCGGTTCCTGCACCTTTTCCAGCCAGCCGCCGATGATGCGCGGGGCGAGCTCCTCGCAAAAACGGGAAAAAAGATGGGCGTCCATAGATATTGCCGGGGATGTCCTTACCGGCGCGAAGCCGGAGCAAAAAACAGAAAAACGGGCCGGAGCCCGTTTTTTGTGAAAAGGTCAAAGGATGCCGCGCTCCGGCGGCACAGGTCAAGGATGCGCGCTAGTCGCCGCGCAGATGTTCGTCCTCTTCCTGCTTGGCCTTGCAGTTGATGCACAGACGGGTGACAGGACGGGCCTTGAGACGGGGGATGGCGATCTCTTCGCCGCATTCGTCGCAAATACCGTAGGTGCCGTCGTCGATGCGCTGCAACGCGGACTGGATCTTACGGATCAGGCGGCGTTCGCGGTCACGGATACGCAGGGTGAAGGCGCGGTCGGATTCAGCGGTAGCCCGGTCAGCAGGGTCGGCAAAGACTTCGTTGCTGTCCGTGAGCTCTTCGATGGTGGAGTCGCCCTTCTGCTTGGCTTCCTCCAGCATGCTGGTGAGGAGCTTGCGGAAATACTCTATATCCTTCTGGTCCATATAAGCCTCCCAAAACTGGCCCTGTAGGCACGATTTTGGCATTGTTGCCCCATAATGAGGAATCGCTCCTCATTACCCGGAAAACGTCATCTTGTAAAGCGGTACGCGCCTATTCCCCCGCCTCCTCCTGCGGCGGGATGCCGTGCAGGCGTGCTTTCTGCTCGGCACGCAGTTCTTCGCGGGCCGGCACCCAGGCCGGTTCCTGCCAGATGCCCTCACGCGAGGGCAGCACCTCGCCCTGCCAGCCGCCGCCCAGCCAGCTGGCCCGCACGCCCACGGGGGCCCCCAGGCGCACGGCCTTGCCGGAGTAGGAGGCCATCAGGGCCGCCGCCGCACGCAGCACCTCTTCCGGCCATGTACGGCCCCCGCAGGCCACGGCCAGCGGACCGGGGATGTCGGCCAGATGGATCTTGGCATCGTCCTTGCCCAGTACCGTGTGCAGGGCCTGGTTGTCGGCACTGGTGCGGCCGATGGCCAGCCAGTAGTCCCGGCCGTCCTGCTGCGCCCAGAACTGCCGCCCCAGATTGGAGAGTTTGAAGGCCCGCGTATCAGGCTCGGGCCAGCGGGAGAGCACGGGCCAGTAGCGGCGGGCGTTCTCCTTGTCCGCCAGACGGCAACCGCCGCCGGGCGTGGGGATCTCGGGCAGCTGGTACTTTTTGGCCAGTTCCAGCTGGTCCTTGCGGCCGCGCCCGCTGATGCCCAGCAGACGGGAACGGTCCACGAAGCCCTCCTCCTCGGCGGGTGTGGGCGCCAGATGCAGGGCGCTCAGAGGACGCAGCAGGATGTCCTGCACCCCGGCATCGCGGCGGATGGCGTTGAGCACGTCCCGGCGCTGCGACATGGGACGCTGCCCCATGACCTCGCCCGTGGCCAGCAGGCGCGCGCCGATGCTCTCCATGTAAAGGCGGGCATGGCGCAGGAGCAGGATCTTGCAGTCCACGCAGGGGTTCATGACCTTGCCGAAGCCGTGGGCCGGGCGGGCACGCAGCATGGCGCAAAAATCGTCGCTCACGTCCAGGGTGCGGATGTCCAGCCCGTAGAGGTTGCTCCAGCGCTCCACGGCGCCGGGATCACCGAAGAAGGGGGAATGGCAGTGCAGGCAGCAGACCCGCAGGCCCTGTTCCTCCAGGACCTTGGCCGCCAGGATGCTGTCCAGGCCGCCGGAAAAAAGCACGACCACATCCACCGGCCGCTGGTCAGCATTGACCATGCCGGGCGCGGCGGGGGTCTGGAAATCGGAGGGAGTGTTCATCATGGCCCGCCTTCTACGCGAAAGCGGGGGCAGGAGGCAAGAGCCCGGCCCGGATTTTCACAGCTTTTGGATAGGTTTTTTCGTTCTGCCGCCTCTGCGGGCCCCGTGCAGGGATGGGGAAGCTCTTGAGGAGCCGCACGCGTGCCGCATCCCCTGCCGCGGCACCCCTTTCCCGGCGAATGGGCCTGCCGTTTGACGGCGCGGACCGAAGGCGCCGTCCGTCCGCTCCGGCGCGCCTGCACGGCATCGGGACCTGGAGCGGGATACGGTACAGGGAGCAGGAGCAGCGCGCCCCACTCCTGCCGCCGCACAGCCGGCCCTTCTCCCCTTGACAATTATTGAGATTTATTCCTGAATAACACAGTTTTTGTGCGCGCCCGCACAGCCGTCCCCCTGCCCGGGGCGTATCCTGTGATGCCCGGCATGCGCAGGGGCCCGTGCCGTGACGAAGGCGGCATCCCCGCAGCCCGCAAGGGCCCGTCCCGGGAGGCCTGCCGCCTTCCTTGCCTTGCCGTGCGCGCTTTGCTATACTGCGTTGCTTAAATTTCCTACAGGGAGCGTCTCTATGGCCAAAAAACCGGCCCTTTCTCCTGAAGAAGCCCGCGCCGAAGCCCTGGGCACCGCACTTGCCACCATCGAACGCAAGTACGGCAAAGGCGCGGTCATGAAGCTTTCCGACGAAGCCCATGTCAATATCCCCGTCATCCCCACGGGTTCCATCGGTCTCGACCTGGCCCTGGGCGTGGGCGGTATCCCGCGCGGCCGTATCACGGAGATCTTCGGCCCCGAATCTTCGGGCAAGACCACCCTTACCCTGCACATCATCGCCGAATGCCAGAAAATGGGCGGCACCTGTGCCTTCGTGGACGCCGAACACGCCCTGGACGTGAACTACGCCCGGCGCCTGGGCGTCAACACCGACGAGCTGCTCATCTCCCAGCCCGACTACGGTGAGCAGGCCCTGGACATCGCCGACATGCTGGTGCGTTCCGGCGCCGTGGACCTGGTGGTGGTGGACTCCGTGGCCGCCCTCATCCCGCAGGCCGAACTGGAAGGCGACATGGGCGAGAGCCAGGTGGGCGGTCATGCTCGCCTCATGTCCCACGCCATGCGCCGCCTTACCGGCACCATCCACAAGTCGCGCACGTCCGTGATCTTCATCAACCAGATCCGCATGAAGATCGGCGTCACCGGCTACGGCAGCCCCGAGACCACCACCGGCGGTAACGCCCTCAAGTTCTACTCCTCGGTGCGCATGGACATCCGCCGCATCCAGACCCTCAAGGACAAGGAAGAGTCCTTCGGTTCCCGCACCCGCGTGAAGGTGGTCAAGAACAAGGTGGCCCCGCCGTTCCGCAGCGCCACCTTCGACATCCTCTACGGTCAGGGCATCTCCCGCTCGGGCGAGCTCATCGACCTGGGCCTGGAAGCCAAGATCATCGAGCAGAGCGGCTCGTGGTTCGCTTTCGGCTCCGAAAAGCTGGGCCAGGGCCGCGAAAAGGTCCGTGCCCTGCTGGACGAGGACCCGGAACTGCGCCGCCAGATCGAAGCCAAGGTCACGGAATTCCTGGGCATGCATCCGCAGGAGTTCATCCCCAGCGAAGAGGATCTGGACGACGGCAGCGCCGCCATGTCCGATCTGGACTAGTTTTTTGTGTGCAACGCGGCCCTGCGGGGCCGCCCGTTTTTTTATCGCCCTTCCGGGCAGCAACATGGAGCCCCTATGCTCACCGCCAAAGAGATTCGTCGCCGTTATCTGGAATTCTTCGCCCGCAACGGGCATGACATCCTGCCCTCCGGGCCCCTGATCCCGCCCAACGACCCCACCCTGCTCTTCACCAACGCGGGCATGGTGCAGTTCAAGAAGTTCTTCCTGGGCGAAGAAGTGCGCGACGTGCCGCGCGTGACCACCTCGCAGAAGTGCCTGCGCGTGTCCGGCAAGCACAACGACCTCGAAAACGTGGGTCGCACCGCGCGCCACCACACCTTCTTCGAGATGCTGGGCAACTTCTCCTTCGGCGACTACTTCAAGCGCGAGGCCATCACCTGGGCCTGGAAGTTCGTGACCGAAGAACTGGAACTGCCCAAGGAACGCCTGTGGGTGACCGTCTTCCGCGAGGACGACGAAGCCGCCGCCATCTGGCAGGAAGTGGCCGGTCTGCCCGCCGAGCGCATCGTGCGCATGGGCGAGAAGGACAACTTCTGGACCATGGGCGATACCGGCCCCTGCGGTCCCTGTTCCGAGATCTACATCGACCAGGGCGAAGACATGGCCTGCGGCCCGGACTGCGGCATCGGCAAGTGCGACTGCGACCGCTTCCTGGAGATCTGGAACCTGGTCTTCACCCAGTTCGACCAGCACGCCGACGGCACCCGTGACCGTCTGGCCCGTCCCAACATCGATACCGGCATGGGCCTGGAACGCATCGCTGCCGTCTGCCAGGGCAAGCGCTCCAACTTCGACTGCGACCTGTTCCAGGACATCATCCAGTACGCCGCCGAGCTGGCCGGCGTGAAGTACAGCTTCAGCGCGCCCGACACCAATGACGTGGACACGGCCCTGCGCGTCATCGCCGACCACGCCCGCGCCGCCGCCTTCCTCATCGCCGACGGCACCCTGCCCTCCAACGAGAGCCGCGGCTACGTGCTGCGCCGCCTCATCCGCCGCGCCCTGCGCTTCGCCACGCTCATGGGCGTACACGAGCCCTTCCTGTACAAGGTGGCCCGCAAGGTCACCGAGATCATGGGCGAGGACTACCCCGAACTGACCGAACACGCTGATTTCATCGCCCGCGCCGTGTATGAGGAAGAACAGCGCTTCTCCCTCACCCTGGGCAAGGGCCTGGCCCTGCTGGAAGACCAGCTGGCCGAACTGGAAAAGGCCGGCGACAAGGTCATCCCCGGCGAGTTCTGCTTCAAGCTGTCCGACACCTACGGCTTCCCGCTGGACATCATCACCGACGTGTCCGAAAAGCGCGGCTTCAGCGTGGACGTGGCCGGCTTCGAGGCCCACATGGCCGAACAGCGCCGCCGCGCCCGCGAGAGCCAGAAAAAGTCCGGCCTGCTGGGCCAGGACGGCAGCGGCTCCTCGCTGTTCCAGGAGCTGGCCGACGACGGCCTGCAGAGCGTCTTCACCGGCTACAGCGGCCTGAACGGCCAGGGCCGCATCGTGGCCCTGCTGGACGAGAGCGGCCTGAGCGTGGAAGAACTGCCCGCCGGGCAGAAGGGCTATGTGGTCACCAACCAGACCCCCTTCTACGGCGAGTCCGGCGGCCAGGCCGGTGATACCGGCCGCATGGAAGGCCCCGACGGCGCCGCCCGCGTGCTGGATACCCAGAAGCCCGCGCCCACCCTTATCGTCCACAACATCGAAGTGGAACAGGGCCTGCTGCGCATCGACCAGGAAGTGGCCCTGAGCGTGGAAGAAGACGCCCGCATGGCCACGGCCCGCAACCACAGCTGCACCCACCTGCTGCACGCCGCCCTGCGCTCCGTGCTGGGCACCCACGTGAAGCAGGCCGGTTCGCTGGTCAACAGCCAGCGCCTGCGCTTCGACTTCTCCCACATCGCGGCCCTGACCCCCGAGGAGCTGGCCGCCGTGGAACGTCAGGTCAACCGCGCCATCATGGCCGACTACCCTGTCTGCACCAAGGAAATGAAGCATGACGAGGCCGTGGCCAGCGGCGCCATGGCCCTGTTCAACGAAAAATACGGCGACACCGTGCGCGTGGTCAGCATGGGCGACGACGCCCATACCGAATCCGTGGAACTGTGCGGCGGCACCCACCTGAGCCACACCGGCCAGGCGGGCAGCTTCCTCATCGTGTCCGAGAGCGGCGTGGCCGCCGGCGTGCGCCGCATCGAGGCCGTCACCGGCTGGAACGCCTATGACCTGGCCGTGGCCCAGCGTGCCGAACTGCACGACCTTTCGGCCCTGCTCAAGGCCAAGCCCGGCCAGCTGGCCGAACGCGTGCAGGCCCTGCACAGCGATGTGAAGAAGCTGCGCAAGGCCTCCGAAAAGGCGGCCGCCAGCCCGGCCACCGGCGCCGACCTGGTGCAGAAGGCCACCGAGGTCAACGGCGTGAAGCTGCTCACCGCCAAGCTGGACGGCGTGCCGGTCAAGGCCCTGCGCGACATCATGGACGACGTGCGCTCCCGCATCCCCTCCGGCGTGGCCTGCCTGGCCACGGTGGAAGGCGAGAAGGTGGGCCTGCTGCTCTACGTCTCCAAGGATCTGCACGGCCGCTTCACCGCGCCCGCCCTCATCAAGGACGTGGCCGCGCCCTGCGGCGGCTCCGGCGGCGGTCGTCCCGACCTGGCCCAGGCCGGCGGCACCAAGGCCGACGGCGTGGAAGCCGCGTTCGACGTGCTGCGCGCCAAGATCGCCGGCTAACTTCGTGACTGCCGGGGAGGGGCCGCCGCATCGGCGCCCCTCCCCGTTCCGGCCCCGCGGCCACCGTTTTTCCCTCTGCTTCCGGCAGGCCCCGCGGCCTTCCGGGCAGACAGGCACCATGACGGCGGGATGATCCTGTCCCGTCCCCAGACACTCAGGCCGGGCGTTCCTCCGGGCTTCCCCGCGCCATACCCCCCGCCCCGTGTCCGCTATCCCGGCGGGGCACAAACGGCGACTCGCTGTAAAGGATCGTACGATGATCGGTATTTCCAAACTGTATTGCGGTCAGGTGGAGCCCTCCGACGCCCTGCGTTACGGCCGTGAATCCGGCAACCTGCCCTCGCACCTGCTCCAGTTCTCCAAGGACAAGAAGCCCGTGGTGGTCTGGAACATGACCAAGCGCTGCAACCTGAAATGCGTGCACTGCTACGCCCAGGCCGTGCCCGTGGACGGCGCCGACGACATCAGCACCGAACAGGCCAAGACCATGATCGACGACCTGGCCGCCTACGGCGCGCCGGTCATGCTCTTCTCGGGCGGCGAGCCCCTGGTGCGCAAGGACCTGGTGGAACTGGCCAGCCATGCCACCTCCAAGGGCATGCGCGCCGTCATCTCCACCAACGGCACCCTCATCACCAAGGAAAAGGCCCGTGAACTCAAGGGTGTGGGCCTCTCCTATGTGGGCATCTCCCTGGACGGCATGGAAGAAGTGCACGACCGTTTCCGCGGCGTGCCCGGTGCCTTCCGCAAGGCCCTGGAAGGCGTGGCCAACTGCCAGGCCGAAGGCCTGAAGGTGGGCCTGCGCTTCACCATCAACAAGCGTAACGTGGGCGAGATCCCCGGCATCTTCCGCCTGCTGGCCGACCTGGAAGTGCCCCGCGCCTGTTTCTACCACCTGGTGTACTCGGGCCGCGGTTCCGAGCTCATCAAGGAAGACCTGGATCACGCCGAGACCCGTCAGGTGCTGGACCTCATCATGGACGAGACCCGCGCCCTGTTCGACGCCGGCAAGCCCAAAGAGATCCTCACCGTGGACAACCACGCCGACGGTCCCTATGTGTGGATGCGCATGAAGCGTGAAGATCCCAAGCGCGCCGAAGAGATCTTCGAGCTCCTGCAGTACAACGAAGGCAACAACTCCGGCCGCGGCATCGGCTGCATCTCCTGGGACGGCAAGGTGCATGCCGACCAGTTCTGGCGCAACCACACCTTCGGCAACGTGCTGGAGCGCCCCTTCTCCGAGATCTGGGACGACCCCAACATCGAGCTGCTGCACAAGCTCAAGGACAAGAAGGCCCATGTGGGCGGCCGCTGTGCCAAGTGCCGCTTCCTGAACATCTGCGGCGGCAACTTCCGCGCCCGTGCCGAAGCCTACTACGGCGACGAATGGGCCCAGGACCCCGCCTGCTACCTCACTGACGAAGAGATCGGCCTGTAGGCCGTCTGGCAACAAAAGAAAAGATCCCGGGATATTGCAATCCCGGGATCTTTTCTTTTCAGTACATGGATGCCTCGTCAGCTGTCCTGCATCTGGAGCTCATCAAGCCTACAGACGACCTAACAAATAGCCGCCCCAGACGGCAGCCAGGAAAAGCTGGGCCGTGAATTGGGCGGCGCTCCCCATATCCTTGGCCTTCTTGGCCAGCGGATGCCATTCCAGCGAAATACGGTCCACCACGTTCTCGATGGCGCTGTTGAGCAGTTCCACCAGCAGGCAAAGCACCAGCGGCACGGCCAGCAGGACGGATTCCGTCCAGTCCCGCCCCAGCCGGCAGGCCAGCGGCAGGCCGATCACGGCCAGCAGGCATATCTGCCGGAAAGCCTCCTCGTCCTGCCAGGCGGCTTTGTAGCCGGCCAGGGAATACCGCGTGGCATTCAGCAGGCGGACCAGTCCCCTCTTTCCCTTCAATTCGTTGCGAGCATCCATACACACCCCCATTCACAGCTTTGCCGACCCGCCTTGCATGCCTGCAATCACAGTGGTGCCCGGCGGCTTTTCCCTTGTGGCGTTTTGCGCTATGGTGGCCTTCTCATCGGAAGGCCCCGTGCCCTGCCGCCCGACGGCATCAGGGCGCAGGCTTTTCCGGGCGCCGGTCTTTCCCGCGATCCCGCCGGGCCGGGGACGAACCGTCGCCGTCCTCCCCAAACACAACCGCGGCATTGCCGCATCGAGGTAGAACCATGTCCCAATCCTTCCATCGCGGCAGACGTTTGCGCTGGACCCCCGAAATCCGCAGCATGGTGCGCGAGACCCCGCCCCTGCTGGCCGAAGACCTCATCATGCCCTACTTTGTGGTGGAGACCGAAGACCAGTCCTTCCGCAAGGAGATCGGCGCCATGCCCGGCCAGTACCAGCTGTCGCTGACCGAGCTGGAAAAGCAGGTGGAAAAGGCCGTGGATGACGGCCTGAAGTCCGTGATCCTCTTCGGCATCCCGGCCGTGAAGGACGAAAAGGCCAGCGGCGCCTATGCCGAAGACGGCATCGTACAGGAAGCCGTGCGTCGCCTCAAGCATCGCTGGCCCTCGCTCTACGTCATCACCGACGTGTGCCTGTGCGAATACATGAGCCACGGCCACTGCGGCATCCTGACCCCCGGCGGTGCGGTGCTCAATGACCCCACCCTGGAACTGCTGGCCAAGACCGCCGTGAGCCATGCCGCCGCCGGTGCCGACATGGTGGCCCCCTCCGACATGATGGACGGCCGCGTGGCCGCCATCCGTCACGCCCTGGACGAATCCGGCCTGGTCATGGTGCCCATCATGTCCTATGCCGTGAAATACGCCTCGGCCTTCTACGGCCCCTTCCGCGAGGCCGCCGAATCCGCCCCGGCCTGCGGCGACCGCAAGAGCTACCAGATGGATCCCGGCAACGCCCGTGAAGCCATCATCGAAGCCCTGGCCGACCTGGACGAAGGCGCCGACTGCCTCATCGTCAAGCCCGCCGGTCCCTACATGGACATCATCCGCCAGGTGCGCGACGCCGTGGACGTACCCCTGTGCGCCTATCAGGTGAGCGGTGAATACAGCATGATCCGCGCCGCCGGCCTCAACGGCTGGATCAACGAAGAAGCCGTGATGATGGAAAGCCTGCTGGGCATGAAGCGCGCCGGCGCCAAGATGCTCATCACCTACTTCACCGAGACCCTGCTCAAGCAAAGGCTGGTGCGCTGATGCATGACGAGAAGCACATGCCGGGCCATCCCGGCGGCATGGGGGGACACCCCGGCGGCCATCCCGGTACCGCGGGTGCCCATCCCGGCGGTCATCCCGGGGGCGCGCCCGGCCACAAGATGGTGCGCACCCTTGAGGACGGCACGCCCGCCTGCAAGCTCATCGCCTGGGAAGTGACCCGCTCCTGTAACCTGGCCTGCAAGCACTGCCGCGCCGAGGCCCACCCGGAACCCTATCCGGGCGAGTTCTCCACCGAAGAGGCCAAGGCCCTCATCGACACCTTCCCCCAGGTGGGCAACCCCATCATCATCTTCACCGGCGGCGATCCCATGATGCGCCCCGATGTCTATGAACTGGTGGCCTATGCCCACAACAAGGGGCTGACCTGCGCCTTCTCGCCCAACGGCACCCTGATCACGCCCGAACTGGCCCGCAAGATCAAGGAAGCCGGCGTCAACCGCTGCTCCATCTCCATCGATGGCGCCGACGCCGCCAGCCACGACGAGTTCCGCGGCGTGCCCGGGGCCTTCGAAGCCTCCATGCGCGGCATCGAATACCTTAAACAGGCCGGGGTGCCCTTCCAGATCAACACCACGGTCACGCGCAACAACCTGCACAGCTTCAAGGACATCTTCAATCTGTGCGAGCGCATCGGCGCGGCCGCCTGGCACATCTTCCTGCTGGTGCCCATGGGCCGGGCCTCCGGCCTGGCCGACCAGGTCATCAGCGCCGAGGAATACGAGGACGTGCTGCACTGGCTCTACGACTTCCGCAAGACCACCAGCATGCACCTCAAGGCCACCTGCGCGCCGCACTACTACCGCATCATGCGCCAGCGCGCCCATGAGGAAGGCGTGGCCGTCACGCCCGAGACCTTCGGCATGGACGCCATGACCCGCGGCTGTCTGGGCGGCACGGGCTTCTGCTTCATCAGCCATACCGGCCAGGTGCAGCCCTGCGGCTATCTGGAACTGAACTGCGGCAACGTGCGCGAGACGCCCTTCCCCGAGATCTGGCGCAACAGCAAGTACTTCCGCCAGTTCCGCGACCAGAAGTGCTACGAAGGCAAGTGCGGCGTGTGCGAGTTCCACAAGGTCTGTGGCGGCTGTCGCGCCCGCGCCTGGAGCATGAACGGCAACCATATGGCCGAAGAGCCCCTGTGCACCTATCAGCCCAAGCGCGCCACGGGCGCAAAGTGAGCGAGCATGACGGACGCCCCTGAATACTGCGGTCCCCACACCACGCAGGAAGCCCTGGACGAGACCGACCGCCGCCTGCTGGACATCATCCAGACGGCCTTTCCCCTGACGCCCCGCCCCTATGCCGACCTGGGCACGCTGCTGGGCATCCCGGAGGAGGAGGCCCTGGAGCGCGTGCGCAGCCTGCGCGAGCGGCGCGTCATCCGCCGCCTGGGTGCCAACTTCCAGTCCAACAAGCTGGGATTCGTCTCCACCCTCTGCGCGGCCAAGGTGCCCGATGACAAGATGGACGACTTCGTACACGAAGTGAACGCCCGTCCCGGCATCACGCACAACTACCTGCGCGAGCACAACTACAACATCTGGTTCACGCTCATCAGTCCCTCGCGGGAAGACGAGCGCGCCACGCTGGATGACATCACGGCCCGTACGGGCATCCCCATCCTCAACCTGCCCGCCACGCGTTTGTTCAAGATCCGCGTGGACTTCCGCATGCAGGACTGAGACCCGTTCCCGATACTGAGGGGAGGCCGCAAGGCCTCCCCTTTTTTGTCTGATCCTGCCGCCGCTGCCTGCGGCCCTCCGCCGCCCCTCCCCAGGGGCCCCTTGCCCCCTCTTGAGCTCCGCCAAGGCCTGTGCTAACACCTCAGACAAGTTGTTGAAAATTCGTTTCACCTTACGGGCATGCGGATTTCCTGCCGTGCACCTCCCCGGCGCTACCTGAAGGTCCGCCTGCTTTTCTTCTCTTTTTCTTTCGCGATCCTGTCCTAAAATGTCACAGGATCATCACAACCATGCGGCAGTATCCCGGGAACAGCCACGCGCACAAGGAGAGCGGCATGACCTCCCAGATAGTCCTCAAGTATCCTGAGCAACCCTGCTCGCCCGAAGACATGCAGGATCTTTCCTGCCCCAACCTTTTCCTCAACCGGGAAATCAACTGGCTGGACTTCAACGCCAAGGTTCTGGACGAGGCCCTCTCGCCCCGGCAGCCCCTGCTGGAACAGCTCAAATTCCTTGCCATCTTCTATAACAACCTCGACGAATTTTTCATGGTCCGCGTGGCCAACATCCTGCGCCAGTACCGCAACGGCGCCCCCAACGGCTCGGCCGACCGCATCACGCCGGCCAAGCAGCTGGCCGAGATACGCCGCCGCACCCTGCTGCTGACCTCACGCGCACAGAGCCACTGGCTCAAGAACCTGGCCCCGCAATTGCTGGAAAGGGGCGTGCGCATCGTGCGCTACACCGATCTTTCGGAAAAGCAGCGCCGCTTCCTGGACGGCTATTTCCGCAACGAGATCTATCCCGTGCTCACGCCCCAGGCCATCGACCCGGGGCACCCCTTCCCCACCATCTCCACCACCTGCCTCAATTTCATCATCCAGCTGCGCAACCGCGACAACGAATCGCGCTTCGTGCGCCTGAAGTGCCCCAACAACCTCTCGCGCTTCATCTTCATCCCGCGCAACAAGGAGGCCAAGACCTACGCCTCCCTGGGCTTCGACCCCAACGTGCGCGGTGACGACATCGTGCTGCTGGAAGACCTCATGGCCCAGTATCTGGGCCTGCTCTTCCCCGGCCATACGGTGGTCAGCTCCGCCCTGTTCCGCATCACCCGCAACACCGACCTGGAGATCGAAGAGGACGAGGCCGACGACCTGCTGGAAGCCGTGCGCGACCTGGTGGAACAGCGCCGCTTCGGCGACGTGGTGCGGCTGGAGATCGCCCACAAGGCCTCGCGCGAGCTGGTGGACTTTCTGGCCCGGCGCCTGCGCCTGCAGCCCTTCCAGATCTACCGCATCAAGGGGCCCATGGGCTTTTCCGAATTCATGACCCTCTATAATGTGGACCGGCCCCAGCTCAAGACGCCCGGCATCCAGGGGCACATCTCGCGCCTGTTCCAGGAAGGCGACATGTTCGGCCACCTGCGCAAGCGGGACGTGGTGCTCTTCCATCCCTACGACAGCTTCAAGGCCGTGCTGGACTTCATCCGCCGCGCCTGCGAGGACCCCAACGTCCTGGCCATCAAGCAGACCCTGTACCGTGCGGGCAACGATTCGCCCATCGTGCGCGCCCTCATCGAGGCCCGGCGCCGCGGCAAACAGGTGGTGGCCGTGGTGGAGCTCAAGGCCCGCTTCGACGAGGAGCGCAACATCACCTGGGCCGAAGAGCTGGAAAAGGAAGGCGTCAACGTGGTCTACGGCTTCATCGGCCTGAAGGTGCACGCCAAGCTCTGTCTGGTGGTGCGCCGCGAAGCCGGGCACATCACGCGCTATGTCCACATCGGCACGGGCAACTACAATGCCTCCACGGCCAAGATCTACACGGACATGGGCCTCATCACCTCCAATGAGGACATCTGCGCCGACGTCACCGACCTGTTCAACGTCATGACCGGCTATGCGGACCGCGACCTGTACCGCAAGCTGCTGGTCTCGCCCCAGGCCATGCGCGGCCCGCTCATGGAGATGATCCGCCGCGAGATCGAGCTGCACAAGCGCTACGGCAACGGCGAGATCATCTTCAAGTGCAACCAGCTGGTGGATGCGGGCATCATCCGCGCCCTGTACCGGGCCTCCATGGCCGGTGTGCGCGTGCGTTTGCAGGTGCGCGGCATCTGCTGCCTGCGCCCCGGCCTGCCGGGCATCAGCGAGAACATCACGGTCACCAGCATCGTGGGCCGCTTCCTGGAGCACTCGCGCATCTACTGGTTCCATGCCAACGGCGAAGACATCATGTACATCGGCAGCGCGGACCTCATGCCGCGCAACCTCGACCACCGCATCGAGGTCCTGACCCCCATCCTCGATCCCGAACTGCGCCGCAAGATCCGCGAGGACATCCTCGAAGTCCACCTGGCGGACAACGTCCAGACCTGGCAGCTGCAGGCCGATGCCACCTATACGCGGCTCAAGCCCTCCAGCAAGGAAACTGCCGTCAACGCGCAGGAACGCATGATCGCCCAACATATCAGCAGGGACGATATCTGATCCCAAGGAGCTTTCATCATGGCTACCAAAAAACGCCCCGCCAGCAAGACCGGCAGCAGCACCAGCCGCAGCCGGCAGCAGCGCCAGGGGCAGAGCTCTACCACCACCGCCGCTCCCCGCAACGACAGCGCCGAACTTCTCCAGGCTTCCCTGCCCGGCACGGCCACGCCGCAGCCCGCTCCCGAAGCCGCCGAAGCGCCTGCCGTGACGCCGGTCGTCGCGGAAGAGGCTGCCCCGGAGCAGCCGAAGGAGTGCGCGGCCGCTGCCCCCGAAGTGCAGGCAGGCTGCCCTGAAGAAACGATGAAGGAGGAAGCGGTCCCCGCCGAAGAGCCCGAACGGGCTCCGGCCGAAGCGCCCGTGACGGCGCAGGAAGCTCCGGCGCCGGACGCCGGAGCGGAGCAGGAAGCCGCCGCTCCCCAAAAGAAAGCCAGGAAAAAGGACAAGGAAGAAAAGAAGGCCAAGGCGGGCAAGAAGCGCGTCAAGGTCGCCGGTCCCGAAACGGCCGATGCCGCCCACGACTGGACGCCCCTGCCCTGCGAGGCCCTGCTGGAGCACCTGCTGCCGGGCAGCCCCGAGCTGGAGGCCACCCGCCGTCACGGCCAGCATGTGGCCCATCTGGCGGAACAGCTTTTCGACCAGCTCCAGCCCCTGCACGGTCTGGACAGCCGCTGGCTCTACCGCCTGCGCATCGCCTGCTGCCTGCATGACATCGGCTTCGCTTCCGGGCGCAAGGGCCACCACAAAAAGGGCATGCGCATCGTGGAGCAGGACACCAGCCTGGCCCTGCTGCCCGAAGACCGCTCCCTGGTGGCCCAGCTCGTCCGTTATCACCGCAAGGCCTGGCCCGCCATGCGCCACCGCCGTTTCGCCGCCCTGGGCAAGAAGGACCGCGAGGCCCTGAACAAGGCCGCGGCCCTCATCCGCATGGCCGACGCCCTGGATTACCGCCACATGGAAGCCGTGCGCGACGTGGCCATCGACCTGCAGCCCGGCAAGGTGGTGCTGACCCTGAGCAGCGCCCAGGACTGCGCCCCCGAGCAGGACCGCCTGCTGGTCAAGGGGGATCTGTTCATGCACATCTTTGGCGTGGAGCTGGAGTGCGTATGTCCCATCCTGTAGTCCCGGATCAGGCGGGGCCTGACGGGGAACGCGTCATCGGCATCATCGACCTGGGCAGCAACTCGCTGCGCCTGATGCTGGTGCGCATCCTGCCCGACGGCTCGCACACGGTCCTCAACCAGGTCAAGAACATGGTGCGCCTGGGCGAAGGCGCCTTCGAGACGGGACATCTGCGTGAAGAGAGCATGGCCCGGACCATCAACGTCCTGCGCGGCATGGCCGAGATGTGCGGCGTCTACGGCGCTTCGGAGGTCATCGCCATCGCCACGGCCGCCGTGCGCGACGCGGCCAACGGCCCGGACTTCATGCGCCGGGTCAAGGAAAAGACCGGCATCGACTTCCGCGTGGTCTCCGGCCGCGAAGAGGCCCGCCTCATCTATCTGGGCGTCTCCAGCGGTCTGGCCCATACCGAGAGCCTGCGCCTGTTCATCGACATCGGCGGCGGCAGTACCGAGCTGGTGGTGGGCAATTCCGAGGAATACCGCAACCTCGATTCCCTCAAGATGGGCTGCGTGCGCCTGTCCAACCTCTTCTTCGACAAGGACTCCGGCACCATCTCCGCCAAGCGCTACGCCGCGCTGCAGAACTACATCCGCAACAATGCCCTGCGCTCGTTCCAGCGCATCGCGGACTTCGTCATCGAAGAGGCCGTGGCCAGCTCCGGTACGGCCCAGAACCTGGCCGAGATCGCCGCCGCCCTGGATGCCGAGGATGCCGCGCGCACGGGCCGGGCCCCGCAGGAGTCCCGCGACGTGCTCAGCTACGGCGGCCTGCGCCGGGCCGTCAAGGAGCTCTGCGGCCGCACCCTCAAGGAACGCCGCAGCGTGCCCGGCATCAATCCCAACCGTGCCGACGTCATCGTGGCCGGTGCGGCCATCCTCCAGACCATCATGGAGGACCAGGGCTTCGACAGCGTGCGCATCAGCAACCGCAACCTGCAGAACGGCATCCTGGTGGATTACCTGTCCACCCGCATGCCCCATGCCGACGGCAGCTTCCATCCCGTACGCAAGGAGAGCGTGCTGCATCTGGCGCGGCGCTGCCGCTTCGAGGAACGCCACTCCCGCCATGTGTCGCGCCTGGCCCTGGACCTGTTCGACAGCGCCAAGGCCATGGGCCTGCACGACTCCGGCGACCTGGCCCGCGAGCTGCTGCACTATGCGGCCCTGCTGCACGACATCGGCATCTTCATCTCCTTCTCGCGCCACAACGCCCACAGCCACTACCTGATCCGCAACACCGAGCTGCTGGGCTTCACCCGCCGTGAAGTGGACATCATGGCCGCCCTGACCTACTTCCACCGCAAGCGTCCCTCCAAGAAAGTGCCGCTGTTCATGGAATTCGACCAGGAGACCCGCGAGGAGATCCGCCTGCTCTCCCTCTTCCTGCTGCTGGCCGAGCGCATGGACAAGAGCCATCGCCAGATCGTGCGCACCGTCCGCTTCGAGGCCCGCAAGGAAGGCGGCCTGCAGCTCTCGCTGCGCGCCCCCGAGGAATGCCCCATCGAGCTGGATCTGGTGCGCGGCAGCGCCAAGCTGGTGCGCAAGGTCTTCCGGCAGGAGATCCCCGTGGAGGTGGTCAGCAGCTTCCGCCGCTGATCCCACGCATCCCGTCACACGCTATGCCAGGGGCCCCGCACGACGCGGGGCCTTTTTTTTCACAGGAGCGAACGCCAACCGTCATGGCTTTGCCATGCCCCGGGGCGCGGGCCGGTGTATCCTGCCGGGAAATCATCCCCCGGAGGTCTTGCCCATGGACGACGCCCAGCATTCCCTGCAACGCAAACTGGAACAGGAACGGCGGCACCTGGCCTGCCTGTGCGCCGGATTCGCCCTGCCCCACGGCCACGGTGACGAGGCGGACAACGCCCGCGACGAGATGGCGGAGCTGCTGGCCTGGAGCCATGCCAACCTGTGCGCGGCGCGCATCCGTGCCCTGGAGGGCCTGCTGGGCGACCTGCGGTGCAGCGGCCGCCGCCTGTGCATGGACTGCGGTGAAGAGATCCCCCTGTCCCGGCTGCTGGCCGTGCCCAGGGCCTGCCGCTGCCGCGACTGCCAGCAGCTGGCGGAAGAGGAAGGCCCGGTTTGCGACCAGCGCCCGCCCTTGCTGCCGGAAGGACTGTTGCCGCTGGCCGCTCCGCTGCGCTGAGGATTGTGCCTCACGGGACAGCACCCATCCCGCCCACGGCAGGCCCCTGGGCCTGCCGTTCCTGCAACAGCACACCAACCACCGTGAATAACTCGATTTATTGTTTGCATCTTCGTTGACGCCCCTCCAGACATTTGGGCGCGGGCGTATCGTCGCCCCAAAAATCTCAAAAAATATTTTTTACCATATCGACAGGCTCTGCCATTGTGGCGAGCCCCCCGCCCTATTGCAGCAACGCCTTGCCATGTCGTTCCTGCGACCCTTTTCTTCGTGTTCCCCCGATCGCTCACCTTTCATGACTGCCATGGATACCGCATATGCGTCCATACTTATTTTATTATGAAAAAAAGAGTTCTCATAATACGTTACTTATGAAAAAATGCACATACTTTTGAATATATTCCTTCAAAATAAGACGTGAATAAAATCATATCATATTATGTTGTGAATTATAGTTTTTTATTTTTTCTGCATACAAAACACAAATACCATGGTATCTTGAGAAGAACAGGAGTGTATTACGTTTTGTAAAAGTATGTAACGACACAATGAGGGGAGAACGATGGCCAGCTGTGAACGACACGAACCGTCCTTTGTCCGGAAAAGCCTTTCCGCCCTGCCCGGTATCCTTCTGCTGACAGGCGTCGCCGTTTTTTCGTGGTTCATAACGCCGCGCCTCATCGCCCTGCATCCCTTCATGAAGTCCCTCAACCTGAGCGATTTCATCGTGGCCATCATCCTGGGCATGGTCATCTGCAATACCGTCGGTGTGCACGCCGTCTTCCGGGACGGCCTGCGCTTCTCCACTACCCTGACCAAGACCGGCATCGTGGTCATGGGCTGCAAATATTCTTTCGCCGGGCTCATCAGAGCGTGTTTGGAAACTTCAGCTTTTATAGTTACAAGAAGGCATGTGGACAAAAAAAGACTGTGCGCGGCAGCA
>ENA-UEPJ01000327-UEPJ01000327.1-human-gut-metagenome-genome-assembly--contig:-NODE-327-length-66257-cov-10.621426_pt1 | contig 66257 bp, 56 predicted proteins | sample MGYA00242890_ERZ507896 | MGnify/ENA primary metagenome ERZ507896 (study PRJEB26167, sample SAMN06115508) | human gut metagenome | host: Homo sapiens | place: China:Qinghai | collected 2015-08-20...
TGTCCCGTTGGTAGTTTTCTTCATGATGCGTAAGTTCAGTAATCAAAATGAAGGAGGCAGCTACTTCTCTCAATTGTGGATGATGGGTATTTTGCTTTTCTTTTTTGTCTCGCTTATCAGTGGTTTGGCACAGTATATTTATTATGTTTATATCAATCCAGAATATATAAAATCTCAGCTTTCGGCTGCTGTAACTTTGTTGGAATCATTAAATATGACAAGTGACCCTTCATTGTTGGAGGCTGTAAAAACCGGTTTGGAACAGGGGAATATTCCGTCTCCTATGGCGGTCGTTATTCAGCAAATGTGGGTGAATGTATTTTTTGGTTCTTTATTGTCGGCAGTAATGGCATGGCTCGTTTCTGTTTGGTTTAAGTCAAGTAAAACAAAGAAATAGGAATATGGATATTTCGGTAATAGTCCCTTTATATAATGAGGCGGAGTCACTTCCTGAATTGACTGCGTGGATCGAACGGGTAATGGAGGAAAACAAGTTCTCGTATGAAATTTGGTTTATTAACGATGGGAGTACCGATGACTCTTGGCAAGTGATTGAGTCGTTGCGAGAAAAAAATTCTCGTGTTAAGGGTGTGAAATTCCGGCGGAACTATGGCAAATCTCCGGCGCTTTATACCGGATTTCAAAGAGCCGAAGGCGATGTCGTTATTACTATGGATGCCGATTTGCAAGACAGCCCCGATGAAATCCCCGAATTGTATCGTATGATTGCGGTCGAAGGGTATGACCTCGTTTCGGGCTGGAAGAAAAAGCGTTACGATCCGTTATCCAAGACTATCCCCACTAAATTGTTCAATGCGACAGCTCGTAAAGTGTCTGGCATAAAAAATCTGCACGATTTTAATTGCGGACTGAAAGCGTATAAAAAAGAGGTGATAAAAAATATAGAGGTTTATGGCGATATGCATCGTTATATTCCTTACTTGGCTAAGAATGCCGGATATAATAAGATTGGGGAGAAGGCTGTCCATCATCAGGCTCGCAAATACGGTAAGACGAAATTCGGATTGGATCGTTTTGTAAACGGGTATCTCGATTTAATTACGCTATGGTTTTTTTCGCGTTTCGGGGTAAAACCTATGCATTTTTTCGGGCTGTTGGGTAGTTTGATGTTCTTTTTAGGACTTATTTCTGTCATTGTTGTGGGGGCGAATAAGTTATATTGTTTATATAATGGTTTACCGTATCGGCTAGTAACCGATTCTCCTTATTTCTATTTGGCGTTGACAGCTATGATTTTGGGTACTCAATTGTTTCTTGCCGGTTTTTTGGGAGAACTTATTTCTCGAAATTCGAGTGAAAGAAATAATTATCAGATAGAAACCGAATTTAAGTAATTAACGTAAGTCTTGAATTTATGAACGGTTTGAAAGAAAACGAATGTCCCGATTTGCTTACACTGGTGAAGGTTAGGAGTTCGGTGCGATCTTTTAAGTCTTCGAAGGTCGAGCGGGCTAAACTCGAATATATTTTGGAGGTGGCTAGACTGGCTCCGTCGGCTGTGAATTTTCAACCGTGGGCTTTTGTCGTGGTTCGTGACCCGGAAAAGCTAAAAGCTTTGTACGATTGTTATCCACGTGAATGGTTCGCGTCGGCTCCGATGTGTATAGTTGTTTGCGGAGACCATAGTACGTCGTGGAAGCGTTTGTCCGATAATAAGGATTTTTGTGATGTCGATATAGCGATAGCAACCGAACATTTAGTTTTGGCTGCTGCCGAACAAGGGTTAGGTTCTTGTTGGGTTTGTAATTTTGACGTGCAGCGATGTAAAAAGATTTTGAATTTGCCCGATTTATGGGAACCTATGGTTCTTTTGCCGTTGGGCTATCCTGCCGAGGGTGTGGAGACGGAGAGAAAGAGGAAACCATTTAATGATGTGGTGAGATGGGAAGACTTTTGAGTTTTATCGAAGGAGTTCTATTTTTATGTGCGTGTTGCTTAGTTTTAAGTAACTGTGGCAGTAACGGTTGTGTGGATAATCGTAGTAGTATTCCTTTGGCTCAATTTTATTCTTATGATGCACAAGAGACGGCTTTGTCTGTCGATTCCATTTCAATTTTCGGTATAGGACAGCCAACCGATTCTATGTTACTCGATTCGGCGGTTGCCGTAACACAAGTTTATCTTCCGTTGCGGTTTACACAAGACTCGACGCAATATGTCATTCATTACGAACAGCAAGGTCTTTCGTCTCCTCGTTATAACGATACGCTCACATTTGTTTATCGGTCGTATCCCTATTTCGTGTCGATCGATTGCGGGGCGATGTATAATTTTGTTATCGATACGTGTCGGTATACACGTAATATACTTGACTCTGTTTCTGTGACAGTCCCGGAGATCACGAATAAAAATGTGGAGAGTATACGGATTTTTTATACAGTTCAAACCCAGACCCCAGATGAGGAGTAAAATTTTCATATTGTTTTTAGGGGTAATCTTTGCGTCGGTTGCGCAACGACGGGTCACACCTGTCGATCCAACAGCGAAAAGAGAAATTGTACCGGTGCAAACGGATAGTGTCGTTGCGGAGCCGGAAGAGCCAGAAATAAAGGGGTATCTTTATCCCTTGCTTAATGGTCTCTCCGTAAATGTCAACATTCTTGACGGGATCGCAAATCTATTCGGACAAAGTTATGGCAATTATGAAATAGCGGCAGAATTGGATTTGCATAATCGTTTTTTCCCAGTATGGGAAATCGGGATCGGACATGCCGATAATACTCCCGAGGGATTGAACTTTACATACAGGAATAAAGCTTCTCTTTATAACCGTGTAGGAATGAACTACAATTTCGGATATAATAAAACGGCAATGAGTTTTTTCTATATCGGTATTCGGTATGGCTTTTCTTTTTTTACGTATGATATAGATAATATTTTAGTAGAGTCACCTTATTGGGGAGAATCTGAAAAACTACAAATTACCGGACAGAAATCATGGGCCCACTGGGGTGAGCTGTTGGGAGGGCTTCGGGTGCAAGTGTATAAAAATTTTTATATGGGGTGGACTGTTCGTTATCGATTGATGTTCAGCCATAAAAAGAATACTTATTCTCAACCGTGGTATATACCGGGATTTGGAACGGATAGTTCCCCGTTTGGATTTACTTATACGGTAGGTTATCGATTTTCTTTCGGGAAAAAAGAAAAGAAAATAGAGTCTCAACCAGTTGCAGAATGACGATATGGGTATGTTGGAATCAATAGAGAAGATATTGCACGATGTTGCCAATCTATTTTCTGCCAATACGGAAGCATGGCATAATGTGGTTTATGTAATCTTGATCGTTTTGATAGCCATTTTGTGCGATGCGCTTTGTAAGTTGCTAATAAATAGATTGCTTCTTCCAATCATTCGCCGTACAAAATTTGAATGGGACGATCATTTATATGACAAGAAGGTGGTGTCGAGGCTGGCTGCGTTGGCTCCAGCTTTTATTCTATATGCATTTTTGCCTTCGGCGTTTGATATAGAGAATAGTTGGTATATACTTACCGCTCGTATATGCAAGGTTTATATCATAGCTCTTATTCTTCGATTCTTGAATGGTGTGCTGAATGCATTTCTCGATATTTTTAATGAAAAGGAAAGTTTACGCCATTATCCTATAAAAGGCGGTGTGCAGACCATACAGGTTATCTTATTTTCAATTGGTTTTATCAGTATAATAGGAACAATTATAGATCAATCTCCTGCTCGTTTGTTTGCCGGATTGGGTGCATCTGCTGCGATTCTCATGCTGATTTTTAGGGATACGATATTGGGGTTTGTAGCCGGAATACAGCTTTCGGCAAATAATATGTTACATAAAGGAGATTGGATAACGGCTCCGGCATATAATGCTAACGGTATCGTACAAGATGTGACTCTCAATACAGTAAAAGTTTTGAATTTTGATAATACGACGACCACTATTCCGCCATACGCTTTGGTGACAGGCTCTTTTACCAATTGGCGAAGTATGTTTGAAGGAGGGGGGCGTCGTATCTCCCGGCAGATACTTTTGGATATAAATAGTATTTCTTTTCTCCGTGAAGAGGATTTACTTCGATTTAAGGATCATTTTTTGATCGGTGAGTTCGTTGTTCAGCGGTTACACTCTATTCAACAGGCTTGTAACTCTGGGAATTCTTTTTTGGCAGAGGAACTTAGGGTTACGAATAGTATGTTGTTCAGAGTTTATTTGGAAAACTATATATGTCAAATGGGAAAATCCAATCCCGATATGCTTTATATGGTACGTTATCTGCCTATGGCGGAGCGAGGACTGCCAGTAGAACTTTACTTGTTCTCTGCGGAGAAAACATGGAAGATATATGAGGCCGTTGTAGCAGATTTGATCGACCATACCATAGCCGTGACAGCAGAGTTTGGGTTGCGTTTGTATCAATCACCGGGAAGTTATGATATACAATGTCTTCGGGAAAGAGTAAATCAAATATAGGAAAAATGAGAAATTCTAGTCGATATGTTCTTATAATTACTTGTAATGTAGAAAGTTATTTTTATTTACAGTTTATAGGTTAATATTTATGAACGATTGTTTGTGCATATTAATTCATAGAAAAAAATTAAATGATAATTAGGGTGTATTCTTATTCCTGCTTATATTTATTCCGTAGATTAAAAGAGCTTTGGTAGATATTTTTATAGTGCTATGATTTCTAAATATATAATAAGGGCTTTGTATAAGAAATATTCAAAACCTCCGCGAAATTTTTCCGAGTTGAATATCGATGAATTTGTATCTATTTGCGGCGATTCATACGGTATTACCGTCGACGATGTGTCTATGACATTCGGCCAGATGAGTGAAGATAATCCGTTTCGTACCATTTTGTTGCGTAATATATACGGTATGGAGAAATTCGAATATCACATGGCGTTGGTTTCTTCATCATACATTCTGTTTTTTAGTCGAGAAAGTTGTGATGTGACTGTTCATTTTAAGCCGGAATCAACCTCCTGGCTGAAACGTTTTTGCTGGTGGGTTAAATTCCGGCTTTTACATCTAAATTAATTAGTAAATAACGGGCTCTTTTTTGGCCGTTTCATTTTTCCATTTCTGGGCATATTCTTCCAGTGTATGTCCGATAATTGTCCCGATTTTTCGATAATTCATTTCATCGAGATTTGCTAACGATACTCGTATAGACCATCGAGGTCCATCGAATCCATCACCGTTCAGAACGACTACACCGGCTTCTTTGGCTAATCTAATGACAAAGTCGAGTGGTTCGTAATTTTTTTCGAGATACTCGGCAAAGTCTTTTCCATATAATTGGGTTGCCCATACCATAATATCGATTTCGGAATAGTATCCGGCCCGCAAGCTATCGGGAAGTAATTTGAATCCGGTCTTTTCCCACATGGCCGTCAGTCTATTGGTTATCATCTTCTGCAATTTGTTTTTGTATCTGTCTTGCATGTCGCAAAGAGAGAAGAGAGCGAAGAGTGACATTTGTATTTGTTGAGGTGTGGATAACCCTGCCGTGTGGTTAAGTGCTACCAACCTACTGTCGGCGACCAATCGATCGATAAATAAAATCTTGTCGGGATTGAGGTTGATACTATCGTATCTGTCGTGTAGTTCTTTTCGTTGTTTTTCGGGAAGAAGCGCTATTTGAGCATCGAATACGTTGTGTCGGGCAATAGCGATAGTCGCTAATCTCCAACCGGTGGCCCCGAAATATTTTGAGAAAGAATATACACAAGCCGTGTTATAGGGTAGTTCATACATAAGAGAACGGAAATGGGGCACGAATGTACCATATACATCGTCGGTTATAATCATGAGGTTGGGATTGTTTTCCCGTACGATTTTTATTATTCTCTTGTGGGTCGCTTCATCTAAACTGTATGAGGGAGGATTGCTCGGGTTGACCAAACAGAGCAGTTTTATAGAAGGGTCTTTTAGCTTATCTAATTCATTCTCGGGATATTGCCAAGTATGATAGCCTTCTTTTGTCAGTTGTGAGGCTTGTATATTGACTACGTCGAAATTAAATTCTTTTAGTTGGGGAATTTCGATATAAGGCGTAAAGATAGGAGTCATGAGAGCTATGCGGTCACCTTGTGATAACAGTTTATTTGCTTTCAGCGAATTGAAAAGATAGCACATAGCAGCGGTTCCACCTTCTGTCGCGAAAAGATCGTAGTGGTCGGGAGGTGTTTGTCGGTCGCACATTTCTTGTATTAAATACTTTTCAACGATCAATTCTGTGTATTTGAGTATACGGTCCGGGTCGGGATATTGGTCGCCTATGATGCCATCGACCCATTCATGAATCAAATCATCGGCATTTATGCCTTCTTTCGTGAGAAACTGAACACTTTCGTTCAACAAATGTGCAGCCGGTGTTTTTTCGTGTTGTTTGAGAAAATTTTCAAACCGTTTGGCTATTTCTTCTTTTTGAGGCATTCCGGCGATACCTTCTTCGGGAAGTTCAAATGTGAGTTTTGCTTCTTCGACAGCAAAAGTACCTAAGAGGAAAAAGGCCTCCCTAGCGACTGTGTTTATCCAATTAGGATTTCCACGACCTGCATTTAAGAATTGGCAGACGGCTTTCTGGTCGCACTCTTTGGCATAGGAAATTAGATCGTTTTTTATTTCGAAGGGACTCATCTGTTCCAGTCCTTGTTCGAATCTTTTGCCGTAATCGGCCATGGCACGAGGCAGTTTTTCTTGACTTTTCATAATTGTTACGAGTATTTGTTTATATATATGTCTTTTGTTTATGCAGAGAGAAGGACTAAGACGACGCCCCCTAAAATGAGCAGAGTATTACCGATAGCATAAGTTACCGTGTATCCCATAGCCGGTAACGTGCTTCCAAGACTTTCTTGGATAGCTCCCAACGCCGCAGTTGTGGTACGGGCTCCCGCGCAGCAGCCTAAATTTATAGCTGGTCGGAATTTGAATACTTTCGCACCGATAAGCAATCCTAATAATAACGGTATTGTAGTGGCTAAAACTCCGGCAATGAATAGCATGAAACCTGCTTCACGGATTCCGGACAGGAACGTGGGGCCCGCGGTTATTCCTATAACAGCGATGAACATGTTCAAACCTAAGTTATTGAATATCCAAACTGCTGGTTCGGGAACTCGTCCGAAGGTCGGGTGTTTGGTGCGTAACCAACCGAAGAATAACCCGGAGAGTAGAGCTCCGCCACTTGTACTCAAACTGATAGGAACACCACCTAAATGAATGGTTAGAGCTCCGATGATACCGCCGATGAGGATACCGAGACCTACGAATATCATATCGGTTTTATTGGTAGGCCGGTCGACATATCCTAAGGTGGGGGCTGTTTCGCTTATTTCTCGTTTTAGTCCTACGATTTCCAGTGTGTCGCCTTTATACAATACAGTTTTCGGATAGACCGGTATTTCTACGCCCGAACGCTTTATCTGTTTGATAATGATTCCGTGCATACAGGGTAACGAACGGAGATGACGAACTGTTTTTTTATGAAGTTCTTTGTTGGTAAGTAGTACGAAAATATCTTCCACGGGGAAGTCCAATAGTTCTGGATCGAAAATTTCTGGCCCTATCCAGCTTTCGTCTTCTATGATGGTTTCCCGTCTTCCGCTTAAAACCACTTCATCACCTTGTTTAAGAACTGTTTTTGGGGTTATGTCGAGGACTTCTCCATCGATTCGGATACGTTCGACGAAGACTCTTCTTCCCATCTCCTTAATATGTTTTTCTATTTCTTTTACCGTTTGTGGAGTTTTGAACCAGTCCGATTCTATTTTGTAGGCCCTGAATACAACCGGTCGGTTGGCATTCATGAGTGCCGGATCGTTTTCTTCGTTGTCTTGTTTCAGTTCTTTTTCAAGTGCCCGGGTATCGTTTTTTACTTTTTCGAGTCCACCGAGTAACCGAGGACCGAGTGTACCTAAGATGTAAGCCGAGCCTATGGTTCCGAAAATGTAAGTGACGGCATAGCAAACCGGTATGATATTCAACCATTCTTGTTGTTTTTCTGCTGAAATTCCAAGAGTACCGATGGTGTCTGTTCCAACTCCGATGGCTGCCGATATGGTTTGTGCTCCGGCAAACAGACCTATGGTCATACCTGCATTATAACCCATGATTTTGGCAATTAAGTAGGTAGAACCTATGCAGACAATGCCGAATATACAAGCGAATATAACTTGATGGATTCCGTCGCTGCGTAAGGATTGGAAAAATTGAGGACCTACGCTATATCCGATAGCAAATAGGAATAGCAGGAAAAATACCGATTTGAGTGGACCGGGAATATCGATGTTCATTTGTCCTACCAATACACCTACTAATAAAACCGAAGTGACGGTTCCCAAAGAGAAGTTTTTGTATTTGAGACTTCCTACCCAAAAACCGATACCCAGAGTGAGAAAAATCGCCATCTCGGGATAGCTGCGGAAAAAATGAATGATTATATCCATATAGTTTTAAAATTAAATTAGGCTTTGTTATGTGGGGTATTTTTATTTATATGGATATAACAAGTTTCGGTGTGGATTGTTTTATTGTCGGAATATGATTATAATGGTTCAGTAGAAAATCTGTGAGGGAGTCCTAAATTTCAACGATGAATTTTGGGGCAATAACCACGTTTCAGTCACTTCGATGAGACGTCGGGAATGCTGTCATAGGATTTTGTAGAGTTTAATCTATTCGTCATAAGTGTTTAACCCCTCCGTCCTACGGACACCTCCCCTTATTTTGTTTGACAACAAAACACAGATGCGGAGATTTAAAATATATCTTCGATAGTGGTTTATAAATTCCCTGCTGATTTTCCACTGAGTCGATTATATTTGTAGAATAATTAAATTATGAAGCGATGGTTAAGATAATGGAGATAAGATTACCGCATTACGGGAGAGGGTATCATTTGATAACCCAAGAGCTTTTGTCTCGTCTCCCTCAGTTGCCGGAAAACGGCTTGCTGAACCTTTTTATCAAGCATACTTCGGCTGCATTGACAATCAATGAGAATGCCGATCCCGACGTCCGTTTGGACTTTGCAGCCTTCTTCGACCGAATCGTGCCTGATGGGGCTTCTTATTTTAAACATATATACGAAGGAGACGACGATATGTCGGCACATATCAAAGCATCTTTATTGGGAGCTTCTTTGACTATTCCGATAAGAGGCCGAGCCCTTGATTTGGGTACGTGGCAGGGTATCTATTTGTGTGAGTTCCGTAACGGCGGAGGTGCTCGTCGTGTCACCGTTACGATTGTAGAATAAAAAACGAGGAGAATACGAATACCGTATTCTCCTCGTTTTTATTGAATTGTCGTTTTTGTTACATATTGTTGTATTCGTCGTCCATATTCAGATCAGCAAATCCTTCTTCGTCGAGTTCCGAGGGATCGAAGGTTTCATCTCCGTAAAAGGTTTCATCGAAGTCGGAAGAATTATTCGCGACATTCTTTTTTTCCAGCTCTTCGAAATCCATCGTTTGTTGGGGAGGATTGCCTTCCTTACGTGTGCAGACCGGGGTCTCTAAATCTTTTCCCGGTTCGATCTCTTTCAATTCCATAAAAAACATGCGGTCGGTCATGTAATCGAATACAAAAACTAATCGTTGGCCTTCGTCTTCGATGAGGTCGCTTAGTTTTGTAGACGCCATGATCCACGTATCTTCGTCAGAATCTTTCCCCATGTCCATCAGGGTAATTTCTGTTTTTTTCTCCCAATCGTCGTCACAAATGAAGAATGAGGTCATTTGATCCTTAGAAAAGCCGACAGAATCGAGTATGGCATCGTGCAGTTCGAGAAAAGAAGCATCGGAATCGATGCATATTTCCCGTTTGAAATTGTCGACTTCGTCTGAAACAATTCTGAATTTATATATCATAATTTTTTTGTAATTAGGTTCTTTTTTTCGGTATGTAAAAGTACTAAAAATCTTTCTCCTGCCAAATAAAGCCTATAAAATTTCATGATTATAGTCGATATTCAGGGAATAACTTGCGGATAATTATAAAAGGTCGTTGTTATTTGAGGTTTGCATTAAGTCCTCAAAAAAAGGACGAGGCATATCAGAAAGATATGCCTCGTGTATGATGGGAAATCAGAGGGGTTTTTTATATTTCTAACCCCTCTCCTCAGAACCTATCGTTTCTTCGGTGTCTCCCCTATACCATTCGCAGCACCCCGTAATGCTACGGGACACGGCAGAGGAGAAGGGGGGATACATCTCACCCTCCTCCTCTGTGTTTTGTTGTCAAACAAAATATAGAGGAGGTGGCACGTAGTAACGGAGGGGTTAACTCATTTCGTATATTAGAAATTCCAGCCGACGCGTAATGACGGAGTCGCATGGAATCCGAATCTGCTTTGTAAATTAGAAGTAGTACCGTCTGTTTCGGTGGTCGTCGACCCTGAGACAGTTGTGGTAGTTCCTCTTTTGTAGTTCATAGAGTCGTAACCCAATCCGAGTTCGAATCCTAAATACAGGCCTTTGCACAGATAAACATCTACACCGGTAAATACATTTACGCCAAATCCCAGACCGGGACGTTTGGTCTCTGTTTTATCGTCGTTTTCGGTGTTGTCGGTTTTTGTTTTAGCGGTAGAAGTCAATAGGCCAATTTCACCGCCAACATATGGAGAGATTCTTTCGTATTTGGTGAAGTGATACTCAAAACCGGGCATAATCGAAAATGTAGTGATAGATTCTTTGCTGTTTCTTTCGTACTCTTTTTGGTCTGTCAGGCTTTCGTAATAGGTGACATCTTTATCGGTAGATGTGTTTAATCCCAGTTTCAAGCGAACAGCCATTTTTTCGTTTAAATGCAAACGAACTTTGGCGCCGTAGTCGGGTAATGAAAATTGTCCGTCAGTAGTAGCTCCGCCGGGCGAATAGTTCAATTCTGTCGAGAAACTCATGTTTTCGGGTTTGTACTTGTTTTGTGCGTTTACACTAGTCAGTACTACGGCTGCCATAGCTGCCACTAAGAAAATTTTCTTCATAACATTGCTTGTTTTGTTTTTCCTACTCTTTTGATGGTTTTCGGAAATTCCATTAATAATATAATTGCAAATATATTTAATAGATTCTAATTCTAAAATATTTTATTTAAAATAATGCAATAAAATTATATATTATAGTATGTATGAGTTTGGGAACTTTTTTAACAAATCGCAAACATAACTTACATTATAATATAAGTAACGGGCTTATACAACAGACTACATCGTATGAATTGAGTATGGTTGTTCCCGAAACCGGTGGATTGGGATTGAGGTTGAGTTTTTAACATGGGGAAAATAAGAAAGAGCCGGTACATCACGTATCGGCTCTTTCATCTCTGATATAAATTGGTAGATATTATTATAGATATCCTTTAATGATACCCCGTTTTGAATTGCGGACGAACAATACGATTTCGTCCCGTTCTTTGGTTGCGGGCAGTTCTGCCTCGATGCGTTCTATCGCGTCGCTATTATTCATGTCGGATAGATATAAGTAACGATAGATTTCTTGGATATTGCAAATGGTTTCGTTGCTGAAATTGCGCCGACGGAGCCCGATGGAGTTTATTCCGGCGTAGGATATGGGATTGCGGCCGGCTTTGATGTAGGGCGGTATATCTTTGTTGATGAGAGAACCTCCTTGTACCATCACATGTGCGCCGATGTGGCTGAACTGATGAATGAGGCTCCCGCCGCCAATCACAGCATAGTTGTCGATAATTACTTCTCCGGCCACTTGCGTAGCGTTGGATATAATGACGTTATCTCCGACAACGCAGTCGTGGGCGATGTGTGAGTAAGCCATAATCAAACAGTTGCTTCCCACTATGGTTTTTCCTTTGGCTGCGGTTCCCCGGTTTACGGTGACACATTCGCGCAGTGTCGTATTGTCGCCTATTTCCACGGTCGTATCTTCTCCTTGAAATTTCAAGTCCTGAGGAATCGCCGAGATAACCGCTCCCGGGAATATTTTGCAGTTTTTGCCAATACGCGCACCTTCCAGAATAGTAACGTTGGAACCTATTTGTGTCCCTTCGCCGATGATTACATTTTTGTCTATGGTTACGAATGGTTCGATTACTACGTTATTCGCAATCTTTGCGTCGGGATGAACGTATGCTAACGGTTGTTTCATTTATTTGCTTTTTAGATTTATTTATTCTTGATAATCTGTGCCATGAATTCGGCCTCGGTGACAATGCGCTCGCCTACAAAAGCATATCCTTTCATATAGGCGCATCCCCGACGCACTTCGGTCATCAGTGATAAGTGGAATATGACGGTATCTCCCGGTACGACTTTCTGGCGGAATTTGACATTGTCTATTTTCATGAAATAGGTCGAATAGCGTTCCGGTTCGTCGACGGTGCTTAATACCAGCAAACCTCCGGTTTGAGCCATAGCTTCGACCAAAAGAACACCCGGCATAACGGGTTCGGCAGGGAAATGCCCTTGAAAGAAAGGTTCGTTACCCGAAACGTTCTTTACACCCACGATGTGGCGTGTCCCCATTTCGATAATTTTATCGACCAATAGGAAGGGATAGCGGTGGGGGAGCAACTGACGGATACGATTGACGTCCATAAGCGGCTCTTTATTGGGATTGTAGGCGGGACATTGAATGTCTTGGCGACGGACTTCTTTGCGAATGAGCCGAGCGAATTGATTGTTGATTTTATGCCCGGGTCGAGTGGCGATGATACGACCTTTTATGGGTTTACCAACCAGTGCTATATCCCCTAAAATGTCGAGGAGTTTATGACGGGCCGGTTCGTTCTCGAATTCGAGCGGTTTGTTGTTGATGTACCCCAATTCATCGACGTGTTTGTGAGGAACGTTTAAAAGGTCGGCAAGCCTGTCGAGTTCGGTTTGTGAGGTTTTTTGATCGTAGATAACGATTGCATTGTCCAAATCTCCTCCTTTGATGAGATTATTTTTTACCAGCGGTTCTACTTCTCGTACGAAAACGAATGTGCGAGCCCCGGCAATTTCTTTTTTGAAATCGTGCAGATCGTCGAGACTGGCGAATTGATTGTTCAAGATAGGAGAGTCGAATGAGATGAGCGTGTTGATACTAAACTCATCGTCTGGTAATACTACGATTGAAGAACCGGTTTCTTCGTCGTGGATTTCGATTTTTGATTTGATAAGATAATATTCCCGTTCGGCATTTTGTTCTTCGAGTCCACAGCGCTCTATTTCTTCGGCGTAAACAGCGGCACTGCCATCGAGAATGGGCATTTCGGGTGCATTTACCTGAATGAGACAGTTGTCTATTTCTGCTGCATACAAAGCAGCCATCGCATGCTCGATCGTGCTTATTCTTACATCTCCGTCGGCTATGACCGTTCCTCTGCTTGTTTCTACTACGTTTTCGGCTAATGCCTCGATGACGGGTTGTCCTTCGAGGTCAACGCGTTGTATTTTGTATCCGTGATTTTCGGGGGCCGGTAGGAACGTGGCCGTAATATTCAATCCGGTATGTAATCCTTTACCGCTGACCGAAAAGCTGTTTTTTAGAGTCTTTTGTTTCATCGATATTATAGTTTATTTATTTTTCAATTGTTCTTTTAATGCTTCTATCTCCCTTTCGAGAGCTTTCACCGTACGAGTAAGTTCGGGAAGCCGTTTTACATAAACGACTTGTCTGGCAAATTCTTTGGAAGGAACAGCAGGGTATCCCATGATTACAGCGTCGTTCTCGACATGATTGGGTATACCCGATTGGGCTCCGACTTGAATTCGGTCTCCCAGTTTGATATGCCCGGCGACTCCTACTTGACCGCCTATCATAGCGTGGCTGCCGACTTTTGCCGAACCGGCAATTCCCGCTTGGGCCGCAATAACCGTGTGTTCTCCTACTTCGACGTTATGTGCGATTTGTATCAGGTTGTCGAGTTTCACACCTTTTTTGATAATCGTAGAACCCATTGTAGCTCGGTCTATTGTTGTATTGGCTCCGATCTCGACGTTGTCTTCGAGTACGACGTTTCCTATTTGAGCGATTTTCGCATATTCCCCGTTGGCTTGGGGTGCGAATCCGAATCCGTCGGCTCCGATAACGGTTCCTGCATGTAGAATACAATTGTTGCCGATGACACAGCTGTGATAGATTTTTACTCCTGCAAAAATGGTAACGTTATCGCCGATAACTACATCATTCCCGATATAGGTTTGAGGATAGATTTTTACGTTTTTACCTATTTTTACTCGCTCTCCGATATAGGCGAACGCTCCTAAATAGATATCGTCGGGGAGTGTGACCGACGAGGAGACATAGTTGGGTTGTTCAATACCACGTTTGGCGATAGTCGCTTCATTTACCAAATTGAGAAGCATCGCTAAACAGGCATATGGGTCATCGACTTTGATAAGAGTGGCTTCGATAGGATGCTCCGGCTCAAAGTCTTTATGTACCAGAACTATGCTGGCGTGAGTTTGGTATATATAGTGCGTGTATTTGGGATTGGCAAGGAAAGAGAGAGTACCGGGTGTTCCTTCTTCAATTTTAGACAGGTTATTGACTTCTACCGAGGGATTTCCAACCAACTCTCCATGCAGGAATTCTGCTATTTGTCGTGCTGAGAATTTCATATTGTTCTCTGTCTTTTGAGTTTACAATCGGCAAATTTCGCAATTTTTTTCAAATTCTTGGTAATAAGAAGTAGATTTTATTACAAAAGGATTGCTCCTTGCGATTTCATCTCATTTTATAAATCTGATTTTTAATGGTATAAAAATTTTCTGTTTGTGAAGCTAAGATTTATTCTTAAAAAAGAAGGTGATAAAAAGTTTGCATCTGTAAGAAAAATTCGTTTCGATAGATACTTTTTTAAGTGAAAAATGATTTCCTTTCGGATATTTATGTTATCTTTGCAACCTGCATTTTCAAGGTATATCGTGACTAGAAATAGTGCAGATAGTTTATAACAAATACACATTCAGCATAAACTATGAAATTGATGCAAGAAAAACTGTCGAAGTATGATGCTCCGCAGAAGGCCAAAGCCCTTGGTGTTTATCCCTATTTTCGTAAAATAGAAAGCGATCAGGACACCGAGGTCTTAATCAACGGCAAAAAAGTTTTAATGTTCGGTTCGAACAGTTATTTAGGTCTTACCAATCACCCAAAAATTAAAGAGGCTGCTATTGCCGCTATCCGTAAATATGGTACGGGTTGTGCCGGTTCCCGATTCTTGAATGGAACATTGGACATTCATGAGGAGTTGGAACATCGGTTGGCTAAGTTCGTAGGGAAAGAAGAAGCCATTATTTATTCAACTGGATTTCAAGTCAATTTGGGGGTAGTCTCTTGTGTCACTGGACGCGGAGACTATATTTTATGGGACGAACTCGATCATGCTTCGATAATCGAAGGTCGTCGTTTGTCTTTCTCTACTCCGGTGAAATATCGCCATAACGATATGCAATCGTTGGAGGACCAGTTGCGTAATTGCAATCCTGATAAGGTGAAATTGATAGTGACCGATGGCGTGTTTTCTATGGAAGGCGATGTAGCCAATCTTCCTGAAATCGTACGTCTGGCTAAGCAGTATAATGCAGCCGTGATGGTCGATGAAGCACATGGTATAGGTGTTTTCGGACGAGACGGACGTGGAACATGCGACCATTTCGGTGTGACCGATGATGTGGATCTCATTATGGGTACGTTCAGTAAATCATTCGCTTCGTTGGGCGGTTTTATCGCTACGGATAAGGTAACGGCAAATTATTTACGTCATAACTCTCGTTCCTATATTTTCAGTGCAAGTATTACACCGGCTTCGACTGCGGCGGTGGGTGCTGCTTTGGATATTATGGAGAGTGAACCGGAACGTATAGCCAACTTGTGGGACGTGACGAATTATGCTTTGGAAGGATTCAGACGTATAGGTTGTGAGATAGGGAATACATGTACGCCTATTATTCCGTTGTTTATTCGTGATAATGAGAAAACATTCCGGGTAACTCGCGATTTGTTTGATGAGGGTATTTTTGTTAATCCGGTTGTTTCTCCGGCTGTTGCGCCTAAGGATACGTTGATAAGATTTTCTCTGATGGCTACGCATACACGAGCACAAGTAGATGTAGCTCTTGAAAAAATCGAAAAGTGTTTCAAGCACTTGGATATTATCAAATAAGTATATAAGTATAGTTTGTTTTTAATACCGTTGGAGAGGAACTCTCCAACGGTATTTTTTTAGGCAGTAGAGTTTTATTTGAGTTATTTAAAAACTTACCCACCTTATTTCAATAAGGTGGGTAAGTTAAAATCGGTTGAGACTAACGTATTAGTCATCTATGTCGATTAGGTTGAAATTTAAATCGAATGTAAGCTCTAATCGATTCGTAAGTTTCACTTCATAATCTCTTTTGTCCCTATCGATTTGTACAATTTGTGTATCTGGATAGTTTTGGGATACATAGCTTGCAATTTGTACAGGAATGATAGCTGTTGGCACTGTCGAATATTTACATTCAACTTCTTTCCATTCACCGTCTTTTAAAAATTCGACTTTGGAACCATTGGTGAAAACAACTTCATAACGGGTTTCCAGAAAATCCCGTTCGAGTTTTGCCAAAGCGACTTTCTCTTTCGGGAAATGTGTCTTGATGAACAGCTGTGCTTTTTGAGGTAATTGGGTAACAGCAATGGGTTTGTCGTTATCGGCGCAAGCCGTAGAAATACCAAGAGCCATTAGAATTGTTGTAAGAATCATTAGCTTTTTCATAACATTCAAAAATTATTAGTTAGACATTGTTTTAATTTGATGATACAAAGATTAGGAGCAATTTTGAAATGAATTTGAAATTCTGGGATATTATTTGAAAAAAATCGTTTTTTTAGTTTATGGCCAAGTAATGGAGAAATAGTGCTTCGACTCTTTGAACTGATATTCTATATGCAGATTGTAATATCGACAAACCGCTTTTACCAGAGCCAAGCCTAATCCGGTAGAACCTTCTTTTTTGCTTCCCTGATAAAATCTTTCGAATATGTGTTCGGTGTCCAAAGGCGTTGTTCCATCATTGGCAATTGTCAGGGTGCGATTGATAAGAGTGATTTCGATATTGCTGTCTTGTGTTGTATGTACATATGCATTTTTAAGTAAATTGGTAATTAATGTAGAGGCCAAAGACTCATTCATTAAAACAATGAATGTTTCAGGAATGTTTATTGTATAGGAAATATTTCGTGATGAGTATATTTCGTTGTATAGAGAGATTTGTTCTTTAATTATAAAAGCTAAATCTATATTTGTGCTCTCGGGGAATTGTCCGTTTTCAATTTTTGTAAGTAGTAGTAACGTTTTATTGAGTCGAACTATATGCCCTAATGTTCTTTGCATCTTGAATAGTTCTTCTATTTGTGTTTCATTGAGTTCTGTGTTATCGAGCAGCCATTCGAGACGATTCCCTAAAATGGCTAAGGGAGTTTGTAGTTCATGAGAGGCATTCCCTATAAATTGTTTTTGTTGCTCGAAAAGTTCTTCCGAACGATTTGCCGCTTCTTGTGCTGCTACATTGAGCTTGTGAAATTCAGAAATATTCGTGTCGTTGGGTACTGGTGTATTGTGTCTGCCCGGAGTGTAATTGTCGAGCCAGTGTAACAGTGCATACAAGGGACGCATGCTGCGGTGGAAAATCCATATTGTCGATCCTATTATCGTTATGAGAAGTACGAAGTAGAGGAGTATGATCCAAAATAAAATAGTCCTGACCAAATCGTCTTTTTCGAAAGTCGGTATGGCGACTTTCAGTTCATAGTAATTATCATCATTATCTAAGAAAATGGTGGAGAGGATGCGTGCTGGTTCTGTCTCTTCTTTTTCTGGAATGTAGACTTCGGCATCGTAATATTCGATATGGGGTTTTGATGAAGCATAGGCTTCGTCAATGGGTGTTATGGAATAACTATTATTAGATCCACTATTTAAGGAGGGCAATTCTCTGCCGGCAAGCATGCGTATAATTATCAATTCGGAATAATCTTCCAGCGTATCATCGGCCTCGTCGTTGATTTCTTCTACCATCATAAAATAGAAGAGTGTCGCCCAAAGTGCCATGAGCGGAATCAAAATTAAAGATAAACGTAAAGCTATACGGTATATGAGTTTCATGAGACGGTGATTTTATTCGATTGGCGGAACGAGTTTGTATCCAAATCCATATATGGCTTTTATTTCTATGTTGGCTCCTGCATCAATAAGTTTGCGACGTAAATTTTTCATTTGAGCATATACAAAATGAAAATTGTCTGCTTGGTCTGCATGGTCTCCCCATACGGCTTCGGCAAGGACAGATTTATCTACTAAGTGATTAGGGCGTTGCATGAAATAGAATAGAATGTCGAATTCTTTTTTTAATAAGGATAATTCTTTGTTATTGACCAACACCCGGGAGCTCTCGGGTTCAAGGGATACATTCCCTAAGATCAATGCCATTTCTCCACCGCTTTTTCCTCGCCGTAGCACACTTTTTATACGGGCTAAGAGTTCGGCTGTATGAAATGGTTTAGGGAGGTAGTCATCGGCTCCCATATCCAATCCGAGAATTTTGTCATCAAGGGAATCACGAGCGGATATGATAATGATGTTTTCTCTTTTTCGTAACTCTTTCAGGTGTTTTAGTAGTTGTAGCCCATTCCCGTCGGGCAACATGATATCGAGTAAAATACAGTCGTAACTATAAGCTGCGATTTTAGCATCTGCTTCGGAATAAGTGCTGGCAGTTTCGACTACATAGCGCTCCTGTACTAGCGCTCGTTGCATAATTTCCCGTAAGGAGGGTTCGTCTTCTATGATAAGTATTTTCATGTATCAAATTTATATATTCAATTTTGTAGAGAATTTAAAATGATAAAAAATTGTATTGGGGAAAAGGAACGTAAAGTAAATAGACTTAATTATTTTACTTCCTTTTTGGAATAAATAAAAAGGAATCTACATTTTATGTAGATTCCCCATATGAGAGCAAGAAGTGGATTATTCTGTTACTTCTTCAAATGCGTCTTTCCCAAGTCCGCAAACTGGACATACCCAATCATCTGGAATATCTTCAAATGGAGTACCCGGAGCTATACCTCCATCAGGATCACCTACTGCTGGGTCATAAACCCATTCACAAGCTGTGCAAATGTACTTTTTCATACAAAATTTTTTTAATAAAACATATTTGGGGTATAAATCAGAAATATACTAATTCTACCGAAAGTAAAAATAGGTATAATTCGTTTAGAAACCAAATTATCCAGAGTTTCTTTTTATAACCATTTCAATTTTCTAACAAAAGAAGAATACTTTTGTTTTGTATCGAGGGGAGGATATTGTTCAAACCAATCCGTGCAAGGTCTATTTTTTATAGATTCGCGATACCTGTCAAATCTCGAAATAGCTATCTTTTGTTGAAAAAGAAAAAACTCAAAAGATTAATACATAATCTTTTGAGTTTTCATTCCTTGTTGTAGTGCAACGGGGAGCGGAACTTTTTTTGTCCCCTCTCCGTGTTTATATTTTATTTATTCATTTTAATGCACTACAAAAATGAAAAGAACAGTCGTGTTGCCTGTATCGCAGGCAAAGGAAGGCCGTAAAACGTCGGCCTTAGAGAAATCCCTCATTCGATTTTTCGAGCAGGAACTCGAAGTGAAGCTCACCCGCCGGGAAATGTGGCGAAGCGTCCGTTTCGTCGCCTCGTTATTCGTCTTGTTGCTCGCCCTGTCGACCGGCGAGCCTCTGCCGGTCTTGCCGGCGCTCGCACTGGCAGCCTACGCCTATCGGGGCGTAGCCGACATAACCTCCCGTTTTACGGAGAAAGGAGGTGCGCGATGAAAAGCCATACGATCGAGTTCACCCGCGACGACCTGGTCGTTCGGATCACCCGCTGTCCGGCCGAAGAACCGGGGAAATCGCCGTCGGTAGAGATAGAGGTCGAATCCTCCGGATTGCCCCGGTCGTTCGTATGGTTCGACAAGGAGCCGCAGTTGTTCGCCTTCAAGGAGATGCTCGAAAAATATATCGAGACGTTCCGGCCGATGAAAGACGACATTGGCGGTTCATGAAGCCCGAACGATAATTTGTTATGGAATATCCGGCCCCGTATCTTCGAGATACGGGGTTTTTTTTGTCTTTTTGGAGAATGCCGCATAGTTCTATTTTTGAGTACAAAATAGAAGGCGTATGATAGTAGGGCTCAATACTTGGTTTAGCGATATTATATTCACCTCGGCATTCCCGGACCTTGAACTGGTTTCAGACCAGAATTGGGAGCGCCTCGAACTTTGGGCAGGAGAACGATCGATATTCTCTGTCTACCTCTGTGCGAACGAAAATGGTCTTATTTATTTGACCGATTTAGGGCAAGTAATGGAGCAATACATGATTGAAAATCGGCTGCCGTTTGCCTCTTTTTCTCTTCGAGAGAGTCCTGAACGTCCGGAGGATCCTTTTCGCCGTGATTTTGTCGCTGTATTTTCCAGCTATTTTTGGGACGATTATGCCGAATCCTTTATCGCTCAAAATTTCCTGACGACTTTGTCCGCGAAACAAATATCTTCGTCGGCATACGATATGGTCGCTTTCATCTCGAAAAAGGGAGAGAATATCACCGTTCGCCATCATGTCGTATTCTATGCCGACGGGATTCTCGGAACGATGGACTGGGAAAACGAGGGGACAGAGGAAAAGGATATCGCGCAGCATGATATCAACGTGTCGGCTATGAATTATGAGGCGGAAATTCAGGAGTCATACCCGGACAAAGAGATAAAGCTCCTCTCTTTCTCCGTGTCGGTAGGCCCTCGAAATATTACCTACTATGTCATCGATCGAAAGAATCTCACCCAGATGTTTTTCATCAACGCATTCAATGTGTTCGAGCTCTTCGAGATTCAAGGTGTTACCACCGCAAAGACAACCGTCGAGCGAGATACGGCTGTGATCAATCGCCGGGAGACATTCTACGACCGGACAATCGAAAAAAAGTATGAGGTGCAAACGTCAGCTCTTTCTTCCCCGGTGAAGGATTGGGTGGAGCAGTTCCTGTTCTCTCCGCTCGTGAAGATGTTCGACCCCGACGCCGATTCTATCGATGAGATGACCGAGGTCCTTATCACCGAATCCGATTGCGAAATCAGTAATTCGAATACCGAACTCGGCAAAATGAAATTTACTTGGAAATATGCCGATGTCTATCCCCGTCTAAATTCTATCGACAGGGAAACAAAGGACCTTTTTTCACAACAGTTCGAGTTCCAATTTAAATAGTTATGGCGCAATCTATTCACATCAATACCATGCGGGAAATGCTGAAAGCCGGCGATCCTGTCGATATAACTCTTTGGACAAAATCCGGCCAGATACAGCGCTGGCGGAATTGCATATCCCTTCGTTACGATTTTTATAAAGGGGTTCGTCGGGTGAAGCTGCTCGACAGCCGCCAAATTCGCACGGTACGCGATGTGTGTATCTTTGAAATCAACAATCTAACAGTATTCTTATGAGCGATTTTGAGCCTATCGACTTTACGAGCATCGACGATATTCCCGGTATCAATGCAAAAGCCTTGTTCTCCTCGGAACTGAGCAAAACAGAGTTCCGTGAAACAGGCGATATTTCGCCCGTTCCCATAGGAGATAAGCATCGATATATGCCCTGGGGAGCCGACGACCAGCTTCCGTATGATATTCTCGAGCTGATCGAGCGCGACGAAACCTTGTCGACCTGTCAGATGTTCAACGCCGAAATTTGCTATGGGTCGGGGCTTCTCTACAATACCGAGGCCTGTTCGGAAAAAGTCAAGGAAGAAATTGATTCCTTCTTCGTCGGGAATAATATACCGACAAACTATCTGGGTGTATGTCAGGACTTCAAATACTTTGCCTTTTGCGTGAATGTCATTATTTTGAACGGAGACGGTTCGAAAATAATTCGGTTAATAAGAAAAGAAGCCTGTTACTGTCGCCTGGGGGTTGCCGATTCAAATGGCCGCATCGATAAACTGTACTATGCAAATTGGCGGAAAGCTAAGCCGATGGAAGACCAGGTCGAAATCATCGACCTGCTCGACTTGAATGCTCCGCTCTGCGACCTTATGGTGCGCATGGGGCGCATGCCCGGCGACGACGGGGAAACACGCATGAGAACGGACACAAGGAAATTTGCCGTTCTGACAAAGGTTCCTACTCCCGATAATACCTATTATCCGATACCCTATTATGCTTCGCTATTCCGGGGACGGTGGTACAACATCAAGCGACTTATTGGCCTGGCCAAGGAGGCCAAACTCAAGAACTCGGCGCCCATCAAATACCACATTGAAATTTCCGACAAATACTGGACCGGTATCTTCCGGGCCGAAGGAATCACGGATAGAGCCAAACAACAGGCGAGGGTTGTCGAAGAGAAGAAGAAAATACTCGAATTTCTTACCGGTGTCGAAAATAGCGGGAAGGCTTGGTTCTCCCAGGTTTACACCAATCCGAACGGCGATGTCGTACATGATGTCGTCATCAACAAGATAGAGACCGACAAGGAGGGCGGCGACTGGGCTTCTGATATCATCGAGGCCGTGAACATGATATGCTTCACCATGCGGGTTCATTCCAACCTGGTCGGCTCCGTGCCGGGGAAGGCGCAGACCAACAACAGCGGGAGCGACAAGCGCGAACTCTACACTATCGCCCAGGCCTTGCAGAAGCCCTATCACGATTTGCTCTTCACCGTTCACAATCTTGTTATCCGATTCAACGAATGGAAAGGCGCATATCCCGACTGCCCCTTCATTATGCTCACGACACTCGACGAAAAAAACGACGCGAAAACAGTTACCGTTAATACTTCCGAAATATGATCATCTCGAACGATTTCGAATTAAGGCGTTTTATCCCCAACGTTATGTCCACCGTAGAAGGGGAGGGTTCTCTCTATGAGAAGATAGAGCCCTATATGGGGCTCGTCGAAGCCTCGCTGTCCGATATTTTCATCGGTCCCGAGATGCTGGCAAATCCCCGGTCGATGCCCGAGGCGCTGCGAAATGCCGCATCGGTCTATGTCGCCAACGAGGCATTCCGTATGGCTGTCCCTTCGCTCGACCTGGTACTCACTCCTAACGGCTTCGGTATCGTCAATAACCAGAATGTCGTACCGGCATCGAAAGAGCGAATCGAGCGCCTGATGTTCTCTTTGGCTCAGATGCGAGATAAAGCTGTTTCTACTATGGTGATAGCCCTGGCGGATATAGATGGCTATGCCGAGACCCCTCAGGGAGAGTGGTTCTCCTCTTCATTGTTCCTGCCTTTGGCTGGTCACCTTTCCGGACTGGTCGACCCCGAAAAACCCATGTGGGACGAGTACCTCAGGATTCGTAATATCGCTGAGCCTCTCGAAAACGAGGCGGCCGATGAATTTATTTCGCCCGAACTGATGACTCGTTTACGTGCGGCCCCCTTCGAGAAAGGTTCGGGTTATGCCCGGTTGGCCGGCCGTGTCCGCCGGGTTATCGCCAGGGCAATACCCGGAGCCCCTCTCGATAAAAGGGCGCTCACTGACCTCGTGAACTTTATTCGGGAGAATCCCGATAAATATCCCGAATGGCCGGGCTGTTCGACCCTCCCGTTTTCGGGAACGATAAAAAGAGTTCGGGATATTGGTTTTGACTTTAATTTTTTTTGATATGAATAGGAAAATAGCGATTACATTGCCCGTATCGTGGCAGGAGTTGACCGATAGGCAGCTCTATTATCTTTACGATCTGTTTTTGGACAACCTTTCGGCCGACCAAATTAAAACCTATTGTTTTTTCTTGTGGGGAAAAATCAGGATAGAATGCCGGTACGACGAACATGATTACATCGTGCGGCACGATAAGGAAACATTCAAAGTCAGTCGGGAACTGATAGCTTCGGCTATCCACGAGCTCGATTGGATCGTCGAGATTCCCGAATATCCGGTGAGAATCTCCCGAATAAGGAAACATGCCGCTCTCCCCGCCGATTTTCAAGGAGTCGAATTCGAAAAATACATCTACTGCGACAACCTGTATCAGGGCTATCTTTCTACGCAGAAGCAAGAACTTCTCAACGAGATGGCCGGTATCTTGTACAATGCGCCGGGCATAAAGACGAACGCCGCCGAGAAACTTTCTACCTTCTATTGGTTCGCCTCGCTCAAAGAGCTGTTCTCGCGGACTTTCCCGAGCTTTCTCCGACCGGCGGGTTCGATGACGTCGGAGAACCTGCTCGAACAGGGAGCGCCTCTCGGCCGACGATTGCAAGAAGCGATGAACGCTCAGATACGAGCCCTTACCAAAGGAGATATCACCAAAGAGCGTGAAGTATTGTCTATGGACACCTGGCGAGCTTTGGCCGAGCTCGATGCCCAGGCGAAAGAGTACGAAGAATTAAAGAAACAGTATGGAAAGTAAATCGTTCAACTGGGACGCCGCCGATTTCTTTCGGCGGCTGACCGAGAGCAACAAACTCGCCCGGTCGAAGAATTTCAAATTCTGTCTCGTGAGCAGTTTGGAAGGCTTCGAGGAAGCGCTCGCCCGCATGCAGAGCTCTACGGCGTTCGTATGCGTGAGCGACGTGTCCTCCGGCTCCACCGATTTGACCAACAGCCCGCATACCGTTCGGACAAAAACAGTGTTTTTCGCCGTGCGGCATAAAATCGACGATATGAAGGCCCGCATGGAAGCCTTCGACTTGCAACGGGAAATTTTTCGCCAGTTCATGTCGAAACTGATTCTCGAGAGCACGCGCCTCGCCGAGAACCGAATCTTCATCGACCAGAAAATCCGATTCAGCGAGATAGACAAATATTTCTTTTCCGGCTGCGCCTGCTCTTTCTTTAACATATCCGTGAGCACCTACACCGATTTAAGACTTAACGCCGATGAATGGGAATAATATTACCGAAGAGAAGGCGCTCGAAGAACGGGCCAAATTTATAGGGGCGTTTAACGGGACGATGATCGACATCTGGAAAGAGAAGATCGTCGATATGGACATCATAGACACTGGGAGTTTGCTCGATTCGGTGACTGCGCTCCCGGTGCGTGCCGACGGCCGGTTCTCCGAGGTCGTCCTCGTACAGTGTTTTCTCGAATATGGCCTTTGGCAGGATTACGGGACAGGCCGGGAGGTATGGCGGGGAAATCCCGGGGATATATATCCCGGACAAAAAGGTCGGAAGAAAGTAAGAGAGCGTCGCCGGTGGTTCTCGACCAAATACTACTCGTCGGTGATGAACTTGTGAGATTTTATGGCTGACAGCATGGGTAGGGAGTTTGTCGGCATAGTAGCCGATGCATTCAACGACCAGCGGCTGAAGAAGTCGACCGAATTTTATAAGAATCACTCGTTGTAAGGAGGTTTGAAAATCCGCTCGGAAATTTATAAGATATAGATTAATTGCCTATATTTGTCTCCATATCGAACACAAGCGATAAAACTTTGTAAGGTATGGAAGTGAAAAAATTATGGTTCGAGAATGATAAGATTTATATCCTCACGACCGAAGGGAAAACCCTGTGGCAGTCGTTGCTGTGGTATCCTCGGCTCCTTCATGCGAGCGACTCGCAGCGGGAAAAATACAGTATCGACGCGATGGGAATACGCTGGGAAGAGTTGGACGAGGACATTTCTATCGAGAGCTTCGAGTACGACGACCCCGAACCGCGAGACGTTGCCCGCCTGTAAAGTCATATAGGTTGCCCCGTGTGCCGAATATGTGATAAAATCTGAAAAATTCACTTTTTTGTTAAGTTTGCTTGGAAAACACGATAACTTGCTATATCTTTGCAATCCCCAATCGTTGTATAGTTTTATATGGGAAAACTTGAACTGGTAATAGAGTCTGAGAATATCAGCATTTATTCTCCAAAATTTGATGGGGAGACTGCGACCGAGTTCGAGAAATTCATGTTTATCAATAGAGATTTGTCTTATCCCCAGTTGAAGAGAGATTTCGATGCTATTATTAGCGTCATTAAGAAAATGACTGATGATTGTGGCGCGAGAGAAAACCTTTTTAGACTGGAAGGAGGAAATATTAAAGCCATACCGCTCTGTGTCTCCCTTCGCCGCAAAGATCGGTCTGTTGGAACGTTGCGATTATATTGTATCCGGATATCGGATAAGATACTTGTCATAGGGAATGGCGGCATAAAGAGAACTAAGACTTTTCAAGAAGATCCGGCTCTACTCGGTATAGTAAATCGACTCAGGCAGATTGAACATCAGATTTTTGTTGAATCCAAAAAAGCTCATGTCGATTACTATGACTTCGATAAAATGAAACCGATAATTGAAACTATCACCATTTAAATATAAATTATGAAGAAGATTCCACTATTTGAACAATGTGTTGCAAATGTTGCTCCTGAGGTGATGGAGGAGGTAAATCTCAACATTGACATTGCAAACAGAATTTATGACCTTCTCAAAGCTAAGAATTTGACTCAACACGAGTTCGCTTCCCGTATGGGTAAGCGCGATTCGGAAATCTCAAGATGGCTGACAGGAACTCATGGTTTTACAACGGCGACTCTTGCTAAGATTTCAGCGGTTCTCGGGGAGCCTATCGTTGAAGTTCGCCGAGATCCGGAGACTAAGTATGTCTTTATGTCGATGCCTTCTTATAACAGCTCATTAGGGATTTCTGGCAATAGTTATACTAGTCATGAGACTAATTCATGTGTTATTTCATACGAAAACTAATTTATTATGGCAGGGCGTGATGTAAATGTTCAAATGGGGCTTACTTCTGTCGATGAAGTAAGTTTTATGATGTTGCCGGGTAAGGTTACTGAAGATGTGCGGCCCGGAAATATAAAACTTGGTTTCTTCAATCAGATTCAACCCGAAGTGGAGAGTGATAAGATTGCCCTAATATTCGGTGTTAAGTATGAATTGGAGGACGATAAAATCCTTGAATGTGTATATCGCTTTGAATTTAGAGTGAACGGTTTGGATCGATTCATTACTACGCATGATAAAGATGGCATCACGGTTACTTACATCATGCCACTTCTTATTAATGTGGCGATCGGTACTATGCGAGGAATCTTAGTTGTCAAAACGGCTGGGACGAATCTTTCGAAGTACCCGCTTCCTATAATAGATTCGGTTCGATTGACTCAAAGTCTGTCCAATCCTTAAGATTAGTTGTTAGTTAATACAAAATTTATTTCTAAAAAGCATCGGATTTTGTCCGATGCTTTTTTGTATTATCCCTTGCTCGTTTCAAAAAAATCCCCCATCTTTGCAACGACTTCCATTTGAAACAGGCGACGAGGTTCGCCAACTTTGCCGTTGGCATTTTTTATGCCTATCGGCTGATGTTATATAAGTTCCGTCCCGTGTGGAGCGTTAATGCGCCCACTGCCTGTTTCAGGTGGAAGTCAACGGGGAGCGGAACTTTTTTTGTTCCCTCTCCGTCTATCGATCAACATATTGTTTCATTTAAATGACTTCCAAAATGAAAAAAACAGTCGCATTGCCTGTATCGCAGGCAAAAGAAGGCCGAAAAACGTCGGCCTTAGAGAAATCCCTCATTCGATTTTTCGAGCGGGAGCTCGAAGTAAAGCTCACCCGCCGTGAAATGTGGCGAAGCGTCCGTTTCGTCGCTTCGTTATTCGTCTTGCTGCTCGCTCTATCGACCGGCGAGCCTCTGCCGGTCTTGCCGGCGCTCGCACTGGCAGCTTACGCCTATCGGGGCGTAGCCGACATAACTTCCCGTTTTACGGAGAAAGGAGGTGCGCGATGAAAAGCCATACGATCGAGTTCACCCGCGACGACCTGGTCGTTCGGATCACCCGCTGTCCGGCCGAAGAACCGGGGAAATCGCCGTCGGTAGAGATAGAGGTCGAATCCTCCGGATTGCCCCGGTCGTTCGTATGGTTCGACAGGGAGCCGCAGTTGTTCGCCTTCAAAGAGATGCTCGAAGAATATATCGAGACGTTCCGGTCGACGAAGGACGAGACCGCGCGATAATTTTTTGCTCCCGGCTTGCGAATGCCGGGAGTTTTTCGTATCTTCGAAGAAAAGGAGGAAATATGTTTATAATCGAGGCCTTAGGATTTGTGCTCTTGTTCGTGATAATTATAGCTCTTGGAGCATTCACGGCGGCTAGCGTTGTATTGTCGTACATATATTGGATCGTGGTAGCTGCTTTTTCGGTCACGGCGATAGCCGCTCTTTGCAGTCGCCTCGTTCGCTTTTTCAAAAGGAAAGCTCGTCGTTCGTAATACGTTATTGTAGAAATAGAATTCTTATCGGAGCCTCGGGAAATCTTCCCGAGGCTCTTTTTGTGTCTTTTTCCCTCTCGCCGGGAGTGGCCATATTCGTGAAAAATTAATCGGATATGAGCAATTACGAAACATCGGCCTCCATCACCTTGGAGGTGAACGGCAAGAACGCGGAGGATCGCTTGAAGGCTCTTCGGCAGAGAGCCGAGGATCTGGAAAACGCTTTGGCCCGTGCCCGGAATACCGGAGACAAAATCGAGATGAACAAGCTCCAAAAGGAGCTGAAAAAGACGAATAAGGAGATTAGGGAGATGTCGTCGTCGGCTCAGCAAGCCGAGAGCGTCATGCGCCGTCTCGACAGGGCTACCCCGAGAGAGCTCTCTAAAACGCTATCTACCCTCCGGAAGCAGCTCGACAATATCGAGCGGGGATCGGCCGCATGGAATGCCCAGATAGAAAAAATCAAAGCGGTGCAAAGGGAATTGAACTCCGTAAAGGGTTCGATGAAAGAACATGAGTCGTTGTGGTCCCGGTTCACCAAAAAAATGTACGACTGGGGAAGCGCCCTTACGATGTCCATGGCCGCGATATCCGGCTTGACCATTACCGGCAGGCGGGCTGTACAGAGTTATGCGGACATGGAAGGCGAAATGGCGAATGTGCGCAAATTCACCGGCATGACGACGGAAGAGGTCGAGCGACTGAACGAATCGTTCAAGACGATGGATACACGCTCGTCTCGCGAGCAGCTCAACAAACTTGCCCAAGAGGCCGGGAAACTGGGAATCGCCTCGCAGCAGGCGGTTATCGAATATGTCGAGGCGGCCGATGTGATCAACGTCGCCCTCGACGAATTGGGAGAGGGGGCGACCCGGGATATCGGAAAACTTTCGTCGATTTACGGCGATGCCGAGAGAATGGGCTTGGGAAAAGCCATGCTGGCCGTGGGTGCTGCCATCAACGAAGTCTCCCAAAACTCCACCGCTTCGGCTTCTTATTTGGTAGATTTCGAGAACCGTATGGCCGGTGTGGGTAAACAGGCCGATATGAGTATCCCTAAAATCATGGGTTACGCTTCGGTGCTCGACCAGAACGCCCAGCAAGTAGAGATGTCGGCCACCGCTTTGCAGGGCATTATCATGAAAATGTATCAGGATCCGGGGAAACTGGCCCGCATAGCAGGCATCGACGTGAAAGAGTTCGCCCGGCTGGTGAGGGAGGATGCGAACGAGGCTTTGCTGCAACTGCTCGACACCCTCGGTAAGGCCGGAGGCATGCAGGTGCTGGCTCCGATGTTCGACGAGATGAAGCTTGACGGATCACGGGCGGCCAGCGTGTTGTCGGTGCTGGCCGGGAATATCGAATCGGTTCGGAGAGAGCAAAAGCTGGCTCAGGAAGCATTTGATGAAGGCACATCGGCCATTACAGAGTTTAATGTCCAAAATAATACGGTGCAGGCGCAGCTCGACAAGGCCAAAAAGTCGTTCAACGAGTTATCGGTCGAGCTCGGGAAAGATCTGCTTCCTGTCATGCGCCATGCGATTACCGGTGCGTCGGCCTTGCTCCTGGTATTTAAGGAGGTTATCTCCGTTATGAAAGAGAATAGAGCTTTGATCGTCTCTGTGGCGGCCGGTATAGCCGGATATACGGTCGCCGTGAAGGCGAGTACCGTCGCTCAAAATCTTTGGAATGCGACGCAGAAGGCCGGAAATTCGATTGCGGCGACAGGGAGAGGTATCGTTCTATTGCTCAGATACGCCTATTTTAGATTAGAAGGTCAGGTCCGCAAAGCCGATGTCGTGATGAAGGCCTTCAATCGCACGACCAAAATGTCGCCTGTCGGGATATTGGTAGGAGCCTTGTCGGCCGGAGTCGCAGCCTTGCTTTCCTATCGGGAAAAGATGAAATCTGCTCGTGAGGCGGCGGCCGAGGCAGCCAAAGCCGAGCGGGAATACGAGAAAAGCATCACCGATGTCTCGGAAGCTGCCGCCTCGACATCGAAGGAGGAACTCGCACGTTTGCGTGCATTGTATCGGGCAGCCGTCGACGAAGCCCGATCGAAGGAAGAACGAATCGAGGCAGCCCGCCGGTTGCAATCGCTCTATCCCGATTATTTTTCCAAAATGTCGACCGAACAAATCATGTTGGGAGACGCCAAAGCCAAATACGATGAATTGACCGATTCGATTCTGAAAAATGCGAAGGCGAAGGCCGCGGCCGATTTGATAAAGAGGAATGCCGAGCAAATCGTCGAGATAGAACAATCCATGCCGGAGTTGGAGAAAAACGCTGTCGATACGGACATAGCCTATGACCGGGCGAAGAAGCGGAGGCAGGAATATATCGATAGATACAACATAAGCCCGTCGGCCATGGGCGGCGGTTATGCGCAAGATCAGTCGGCGCTTTTGTCGAATGTCATGGTAAGGAAATCGGCTCCCGGAACCGACGATGAACGGAAGGCGGTGGAAGCAGCGTGGAAAGCGTATGCCGAAGCGAACGACAAGCTGACTAAGCTGCAAGCGGCCAATAAGAAACTGGCCGAGGAGTACGGTATATCTTTGACCGATGTATTCGCCGGGCAGGGAGACGGTGGAAATATGAGTTCTGTCTCTGCTTCCGGTAGTGCGGGGAAAAGCGGGGAAAGAAATAAGTTTCAAGCAGAAGACGACTGGCTGTCGATCGAGAAGTCGAAGGCTCTCGCCGGCTATGCTACCGGATTGATGGATTACAACGAATATATCGAGAAAAAAGCAGAGCTCGATAAACAGTATCTTCTCAAAAAGTTGCAGAACGCAGAGGCCACGGAAAAGGAGATAGCCGATATCGTCGGCGAGCTCGACAAACTCACTGAAAAGGAGGTGACACAGCGGAATAAAGAGCAATTCGATGCCGCAAGAGAGGAGATAGAAGCCGAACGCCGGGAACGCGATGCTGCCGATACCGACAGTTATATGCGAGGCCGAATTTCGGAAAAGACTTACCAGCGAATGAAATTCGAGTCGGAGATAGCATATCTCAACCGGCTCAAAGAGTTGTATGCCGAGGGTAGCCAGGAGCGCGCCGAGATTGAAAAACAGATTACCGACAAACTGCAAGCCGACAAGCTGGCCAAATTCAAGGAGACGCAAGACAGGCAGAAGAGTCTTTATGAGGAGTATTTCAAAGGGATATCCCTTATGTCGGCCGAAGAGAGGGAGCAGCAGTATCGGCTGCAAATCGATTCTCTGAATGCCCTGACGAAGAAGATGCTCGACGCGGCCGGAAACGACGAGGCTAAAAGGCAGAAAATCATCGAAGCCTCTGCCATCGCCGAAAAGGCATTGAAAAAGCAGTATTTCGAAGAGACTACGGAGGAGAGTTTCAATGCCATGGAGAAAGCCAACGCCGAGTTGGCTGAGTGGTTGCAAAGCGACGGCGGGAAAGCCGTGACCGACTCTTTCGGTATGATCATGTCGGGAATGTCGGCTATCTTCTCGCAAATATCCTCGATAGTCCAGTCGAATATGGAGATGGAGACCGCCGCCATCGAGAAACGCTACGACAAAGAGATTTCGCTGGCCGAAGGAAATACCTACAAAGTCAAGAAGCTCGAGCAGGATAAAGAGAATGAGATCGCCCGGGCAAAGAACGAAGCGAACCGCAAGATGTTCGCCATGCAGGTGATCCAAGCCGTGGCGCAGACTGCTCAGAACGCTTTGGCCGCTTATGGCTCGGCTGCGGCGATACCCATCGTCGGATATATCATGGCTCCTATTGCGGCGGCCATGGCCGTAGCTGCCGGCGCCGTGCAGATTGCGGGCTATAAAGAAACAGCAACAGGCCTCCGAAGCGCAGGGGTATGCCGCCGGCGGATTCACCCGCCCCGGCCCGGTGGACGAGCCGGCCGGTATCGTCCATGCCGGCGAGTGGGTCGCCAGTCAGAAACTGGTGACTTCGCCGGTAACGCGTCCTATCATCGATGCCCTCGAATATGCGCAGCGAACCAACACGATCGGCTCTATCCGTCGAGTGTCTGCTCTCCCCGCGCCGATTAGCTTACCAGCCCCTTCGCCTGATGGAGGAGGAAACTCCCCGGACACAGGCGTATTGCTCGCCACATATTTTGCGGTTCTCAAAAAATTGGGTGACCGACTGGACGAGCCCTTCGTCACGGTCAACACGGTTACCGGCGACCGGGGCATCAAGAAGGCTCAGGACGAATACGATCGTTTGATCAGAAACAAAACCCCTAAATCACGCAGGAAATGAAAATATTCGTAGAGGGTAAAGAGGCTTTCTTGAAGAAAGGAACCTCCTTCGAGTTTATCGCTGAAAACAGGCTTTTCTCTGGTTCCGACGAGTACACCTTGTCTATCACCTTCCCCATAGTCGATTGTCCTCGGAATCGGGCGATATTCGGGCTTTTGTATCGGAAAGATGTCGATATCGAAAAAGTGAACTTCGCCTGTGAACTACGGGATACCGATTTCTATAAAATGGGGGTTCTCGCTATTGTCGAGGTGTCGCAATCCGAAATCAAAGGGCAATTCCTCGATGGAATGAGCGCCCAAAACTTCATCGGTGATTTCGACGAAATATACATCAACGAACTCGACTTGGGCGATTATGAGTATGTGAATATGAGTAATACACCTCCAGAATGGCTTTGGAGGAGCATCGACCGCATGAAAAACTATATATCTTTGCCCTGGGTCAACAACTATTCGGGGAATATACAAAATGAGGTCGTATATGAAAATGGCACTTATAAATGGCATCCGGACACCAAGGGGGTATCGTTTCAGCCATATTTGCTATTCATCGCAAAACAAATTTGCGAGGTATTAGGTTATAGTTATGATTTCGGGGAATGGGAGAGGTCGACATATCGTCATCTCATAGTCTGCAATTCGCTCCCGTATGCCTGGGATATGCCCCAAATAGCAAAAGCCCTTCCTCACTGGACTGTGACAGAGTTTTTTGAACATTTGGAGAACTTTCTGTCGGCATTTATTGACGTTGACCATAGGGGCAAGACAGTGACATTCCATTTCATCGCTAATGACTCGGATTTCAATACCAGCATAACCCTTAACCATGTTGCCGACGATTTTACGGTAGAGGTTAGCTCCGAGGGGGAATCTTCATACAGAGGCGTATCTACTTTGAGATATTCCGATTGCGACCATGAAATGTGGAAATTCTACTCGTGTAACTGGTTGGTGGAAAATCATAAGGAGATGATTGTCCGATATGAGACTCTGAATGATTTAATCGAGGCCAATGAAAACTTGAAGGAGACCGTTGTCGGGGTTGAGTATCCTGATTCAAATTTGGGAAAAATCTTATATGTCGAGTCTTTGAATACCTATTTCGTATTTAGACCGGTAAAGATTATACCTCAGAGCTATTATGATCCAGTGTCTGAGACCTATTATGACCAGTATGTGAACATTCTTCAACCGATAAACCAGTTTGGAGAACGCATCGGTACAAATGAGGAAAGCGATAGCATAGAGATAGGGATTGTCCCCGCCTGGATAGATGACACAGAAACCAGTAAAGGGCAATGTCTGTTTTTAGAGCTCGACTTCAATGATGGAGAAACAGATGGCAATTCTGAGTATTTACCGATAAGTCTACTCGAATCTGGGGAGAGTGAAAAAAGTGGGGCATACTTCTCTCAACTTTTTGTCGCATTCTGGGACGGTACGAATTATTTCAAAGGGCTGCAGCCGCGTCCAATTATCGACAAAATATCTACGAATGAGGACTGGACTTATGTTGAGACTGGGTATAGCATGCGTCTAAATAGGGATCCTAGCGACCTTTCCTATTTCAACTCTCCGATCGACAGCGGCAAAAAATACAATTTCCAGTTTTTGGCGAACAAAATTCCGCCTGTGAGGGCTTTGTTCTTCATTCAAGGTAAGCCGTATATCTGTGAAAAAATCACGGCCACATTCACGGAATATGGTATGTCGCAGCTCTTGAAGGGGACGTTCTATCGAACCGATTAAAGAGTCCCGTCGAGTTCGAGAATGGCTTTATCGGCATTGTCCCGGTGGCGGGTATATACATCGGTAACGGCCAGTGAGCTGTGTCTTGCCTGGTCTCTCACCGAGATGTTGCTCAGTTTTTTGTCCAGCATCTCGGTGATTCCTGTATCTTTTAGCGAGTAGAATGTGTAATCTTTGTCGAGTTTCAACTCTTTTTTCAGGCGGGTCCAGCGAATAGTTATGAGCCGTCGGTCTACTTGCACGTTGCCGGGCATGATGTTGTTTGAGAATAGGAAATAGTGAGGAAGGTAGTCGAATACCCCCAAGTCGAGCATGAACATCATTACCTTTTTCGGGATAGTTATAGTTTGTGTCGTTCTGTTTTTGCTGTCTTCGGACGGGATTGTCAAGGTACAATTCTTAACGTTGAAATATCGAAGCCTCAGCCGGGTCTGTTCGATGGGACGAATATAGCAGTAGTATAAGAGATAACACGATAAAAGAAAGTGTTTGTCGTTCGACATCAAATATTCGCTTATCTGTCGAATCACAGAGGGCGGAATAACTTTCCTCCTTTTCTGGAATAATTTTCGACTGAAAGGTTTTATGCCGGAGGCCGGATTCTCGTTCATAAGTCCTTTTTCTACGCAAAAGGAGCAAAAAGCTTTGAGAAAAGTGAGACAATTATTCCTATACTGAGGGGACAGTTTCAGTTCCAAGTGTATGTAATCGAGGAAATCGTTGCAAAATCGTTTGTCCAGCTGGTAGAGGTAGATGATGGGTGAGGTTCTCTGTTGATTATAGGCAACCAACTTTTTAATCTTTGATTCGTGGCTGATGTATGTCTCTTTTCTGAAAATCCCATCGGAGTACATCTTCTTGTTATTCTCCACATATCGTTTGATGGCATCATCAAACGATATCGCAACCTTAAATTCTTTCTCGACCCAGGGATTCCACCCCCGGATAAGTTGTTGGTAAAGCCGGATAATCAGACCTGCAGCATACTCCCGCCTCTGTTTCTTTGTCGCCAATCGGTTTATCTTTATTCGCTTCCTTTTCATTTTCCCTCTAACTGGGTCGAAAGCGTAAAACTCAACATACCAGGCAGGGTCATTTTCACGAAGCCTTGGATATGTAAAACTTATTATTTCGTCGATTGTGGATTTTTGTGGCAGATTGTCAATGTTAAAATCAATCCGCGCGGGAACCGTATTTTTAAGCATTTTTTTATTTAACGAATCTGGGGTGATTCGCTAAACACGAGGGGGCTTTTGATCCGTATTAGCCCTGTTTTAGGGAAGAAAAACCTCAAAAGCTTAATACGTAATCTTTTGAGGTTTCATTCCTTGTTGTAGCGATTCCGGGAATCGAACCCGAGTCTCAACCGTGAGAGGGTTGCGTGCTAGGCCACTACACTAAACCGCCGTTCGCTTTTTGAAAAGCGATGCAAATATAACCGATTTGTTTTTATTGAACAAACTTTCGGTATGAAATTTTTTCAGTGTCTCGAATAAGATTGTTATTGTTTTGAATATGAATGACTAAATTATTTTTTCTAACTCCTTGATGTTTTTAGCTATTTCTTCTTCTGGTAAATTGTAGTTCAGAAGGTCTCCTGCTAAATATTGGTCATAGGCAGCCATATCGATGAGCCCGTGGCCGGATAGATTGAAGAGGATGCATTTTCCTTTTCCCTCTTCTTTTGCTCTTAATGCTTCTTGTATAGTGGCGGCTATTGCATGAGAAGATTCCGGGGCAGGGATAATTCCTTCGCATTGAGCGAATAATGTAGCTGCTTTGAATGTATCGAGTTGTTCTATGTCCACGGCTTCCAAGAGGCCATCTTTTTTCAGTTGGCTGACGATCGTTCCTGCTCCGTGGTAACGTAGCCCACCTGCATGTATATTGGCCGGGGAGAAGTTATGTCCCAAAGTGTACATGGGCAGTAGAGGTGTATAGCCCGCTTCATCTCCAAAATCGTATTGAAAAATTCCTTTGGTCAATTTGGGACAGGACGCAGGTTCGGCTGCGATTAACCGAATGTCTTTTCCCTCTTTTAATTTATGGCGTAAAAATGGGAATGAAATTCCCGAGAAGTTGGACCCGCCTCCGAAGCAAGCGATGACAATATCGGGGTATTCGCCGGCCATTTCCATTTGTTTTTCAGCTTCTAGCCCGATTACTGTTTGATGTAAAGATACGTGATTGAGTACACTACCTAAAGTATATTTACAGTTGGGGGTACTCATTGCCAATTCTATCGCTTCAGATATTGCCGTACCTAAACTTCCTTGATAATTGGGGTGATCGGTTAATATTTTACGTCCTGCTTTGGTCGACATACTGGGTGAAGCAATAACTTGTGCGCCGAATGTTTGCATAATAGAACGTCGATAGGGCTTTTGATGGAAGCTCACTTTAACCATGTAGACTGCAAGTTCCAATCCGAATGCTTTTGCGGCTAAAGAGAGTGCAGCCCCCCATTGTCCTGCTCCGGTTTCGGTTGTGATGTTGGTTATACCTTGTTTTTTACAATAGTAGGCTTGTGGTATGGCCGAATTTAATTTGTGAGAACCAACAGGGCTTACACTTTCGTTCTTGAAATAGATGTGTGCAGGAGTATCCAATGCTTTTTCGAGCCCCAAAGCTCTGACAAGAGGAGTAGGACGCCATATTTTGTACATATCGCGTACTTCTTCGGGGATTTCTATCCATGCGTCGGAAGTGTTTAATTCTTGTTTACAGAGTTCTTCTGCAAAAATCGGATAGAGGTCTTCTACGGCTAGGGGAGATTTGGTTGCCGGATTTAATGGACTCATTGGCTTGTTGGGCATGTCTGCAATGACATTATACCATGCTTGTGGTATGTCTTTTTCTGCAAGGATAAATTTTTTTGTAGCCATTTTACTCCTTTGGTTTTTGTGATTTATAAAGTAAAAATAAAGTTTTTACATCTAATTGAAAAGCAAATATATGAATTTTTTATTAAATGTATAGAAAAACTATGATTTTTTTGTCTATATGAATTTATCTTTGAATTTTTAAATGCAAAAAGAGACGCTGCTCACGCAGCATCTCTTTTTTAGAATTCATCACATTATGCTTATTTTAAAGTGCTAGATAGAGTTACGCTCACGCGCGACTATGCGAATTATAGATATCTTGATTCAACAACCGACCAATCGACGATTTTCCAGAGGTTGTGCAATTGCTCTGCTCGTCTGTTGCGATAGTCGATATAGTAGGCGTGTTCCCATACGTCGAACGTTAACAAAGGAGTAAGTCCTTTGGTTAAAGGAGAGCCCGCATTATTTTCTTTACTGATAACCAGATTTCCGTCTTTATCTTTGGATAACCAGACCCAACCAGATCCAAATAGAGTAGTCCCTGCTTGTTCAAATTCTTTTTGGAAGTTTTCGAAATTTCCCCACTTCTTATTTATAGCTTCTGCCAACTTCCCTTGTGGACTTTTTTTTCCATTTGGGGAGAATGTGAAGAAATAAAATATGTGGTTCCATACTTGGGAGGCATTATTAAATAGAGCTCCGTCGGCTTCTTTGATGATTTCTTCGAGAGGCTTGTCTGCGAAGGGTGTTCCTTCGATAAGTTTATTTAGGTTATCGATATAAGTTTGTTCATGTTTACCGTAATGGTATTCTATCGTTTCCTGACTGATTACAGGGGCTAAATCATTAATACCATAAGGTAATGGAGGCAATTCGTAAATCATAATTATTTATTTTTCTTTGTTACTTATATAACAATCGTCGGACTAAAAAAGTTTCGTATATCTAAGTATTTTTTTTCTGTTACTTGGAGTATACACATTTTTATAATGTCCGATTCATTCTCTAATTACTTGATTTCGTTATTTCTCGGGTTTACTCGATGGCTTGGCTATCGATTCACGCATGGCTGTGTCTGCCTCGACATTTTTCATTTTATAATAATCCATGATTCCGAGATTTCCCGAACGAAAGGCTTCCGCCATAGCTCTGGGAACTTCGGCTTCGGCTTCGATTACTTTTGCTCTTGCCTCTTGTGCTTTGGCTTTCATTTCTTGTTCGAGAGCGATAGCCATGGCCCGACGTTCTTCTGCTTTGGCTTGTGCGATGTTTTTATCGGCTTGTGCCTGATCCATTTGTAAGGTGGCTCCAATGTTTTTACCGATGTCGATATCGGCTATATCAATGGAGAGGATTTCAAATGCAGTTCCCGAATCAAGCCCTTTTTTCAATACTAGTTTGGATATGGAATCCGGGTTTTCAAGAACTTGTTTGTGGGACTCGGACGAGCCGATGGACGACACGATACCTTCTCCTACACGAGCCAATATGGTATCTTCACCTGCACCGCCGACCAGTTGACGTATATTTGCCCGTACTGTTACACGAGCTTTGGCTATTAACTGTATACCGTCTTTGGCCACGGCTGTAACCGGCGGTGTATCGATAACTTTCGGGTTGACAGACATTTGCACGGCTTCGAATACATCGCGTCCGGCTAAGTCAATAGCGGTAGCCATTTGGAAGCCTAAATCTATATTAGCTTTCGAAGCGGATACGAGTGCGTGTACGACGCGTTCTACATGACCTCCGGCCAGATAGTGAGCTTCTAATTCATCACGCGTGATTGTTTTAAGTCCGGCTTTGTGGGCTTCAATCATAGCTCGAACAATGACTTGTGGCGGTACTTTTCTGATTCTCATCAAGAATAATTGGATAAGAGAGATTCTTACCCCCGATACTCGTGCCGAAATCCATAAAAGGAAAGGTACGAAGTAAAAGAATACAGCGAGTATGGCAATAATGCCAATTAGAAGAAATACGCTTAATCCTACCATAATTTTATTTTTGTTTAGAAGTGTTTATATTATTCCCTGTTTTTTCATTTTCTGTTTCTTTGCAAACAATGACTACCGTGGGTTCTATGCGGATTATTTTTACAGGTGTATCTTCATCAATCAGCTCATTATCTGCGCGGGCTTCGATGGTGTGGATTCCCACGATGATTTTTCCCATAGGGTTTAGTCTACTTAGTGTTACTCCCATGTCACCGACTTTAATATCAGGGGTTATCGGGGAGGGTACTACCGAGCTTATTTCGGTATGCAGAGACATTTTGTCTAAACTTCGGGATCGCATAAATCCTATAATGACAGCAATAGTAGTAACGGCTGCAATGAATAATGTTATTACAGCCCCATTTGTTCCGAAGGCCGAATAGGCATAGTAAATTCCACCTCCATAAAATAAGACCGAACATATACCTGCGATGGTAATTCCGGGAAGAAAGAATATTTCCAGTACCGCCAGAACTAGCGCTAATATTATTAGTAGTGTAACAGCTAATATATCAAACATATTTCTTAGATTTAGGTTCTATCTATATTTCTTTTGCAAATTATCGAGTTCTATCTTTCGAGCCTGATTTTCGTAATTTTCCGGTTGAGGATAGAGTGTGAGCAGTTGCGATTCCAAATTTTGAATTTCGGACGATAGTCTTTTTAAAGTTGTGCCTTTCGATTTAGTATATTGAGATCGCAGTTCCGAGAGCTTAGTTTCTATTTGAATGATATTCTTACGTAATTCTTTGGACTTTACATATAGATTGCGAGCTTCAAGACTGACGAATTGGTCAAGTTTAGTATAATGGATTCCGTTACAAATTGCAAAGATGAAATCGGGGCGAGTCTCTTTTTTTGGTTCCTTGATATTGTCCAATTGTTGCAATAAATCGGTATAATCTGCATTTTCCGGCCAAGACTCTCGAATAGATCGAATCAGAGCTAGCGATTTGATATCGGTTTTGATTTCATCGATGTTATATGTTTGTTTGCTCTCATTCGGGATAAATAGATAGATTGTCACTTTTCCGGGAATTTGTTCTCTATCCGATACAAACCAACCGATGTTTAACATCTCGTCTATTGCCATCATGTAATCGTTGTATATCGAATTGAAGGGCATACCTACGTTTTCGGGTTTCAAGTAGGTGTTATTTTCGAGATTTAAACGGGTGATAAATATGTCGTATCCTCCGATCGAACCTTCTCCATTTGAGGCAAAGTAGAGTGTAACTCCGTCGTTGAGAAAAAATGGATAGGTTTCATCTTGTTCTGTATTGACACCATTGGGTAACGGTATGATGTCACTCCATTTCCCTTCTATCAGCTTATTTTTTGTACATAATTCATATCCTTTACCTTCAAGGGGATATCCGAAAAATACATTGTCTCCGCGTTGAGGAATATAGCCGATCGTGTTTTCGGGAATATCTATGCCTAGTGTTTCATTCGTTCCTATCCGTCCAGATTCGGGGGACATTTTGAAATACTTGAAAAACGAGTCAGCATCAACTATCAAACTATCTATGATTTGTACCCGTTCGACATATTGCAACATTAATTTCGCTCTACGTGCACGAGCTATGGCTTTGCAGATAGAATCGGGTATTTGTTTTTTCGCTTTGGACAATGCAGCTGTATATTCTTCATAACTGCTTATGGCATCTTTAAAGCGGTATTGAGCCATATACATGTCTGCTAAATAGTGAGGCGATTCGAGAACTTTACGTTTAGCCCCTATTTTCAGATATTTTTCAGCTTCGTTATATTTTTTCTCGTGAAAAAGGCATACTCCATACCAATGGTTCAACGATCCATCATTGGGGCGGCGTTTCAGTTGTGCCTTGAATACAGGAGCGGCTTCTTTGTATTTACCGGCCTTGTACAACTCTCGTGCTTCGTCAAGCGTCAGTGCACTTGATGAGAAGATTGTCGAGAAGACAATTAGGACTGCAAATGAATATTTTAGAATTTGTCTGAACATTTTCATGTTTGAAAAATTGTACTCAAATATACAATTATTTTTTATTCTGAATGTTGAGAGCGAGAAAATTTTTTAAGAAGTATTCTAAATCGTCATTCGATTTGAACGAATTGTATGGTAAAATGAAAAAAATATAGTTTGACAAGTGGAAGATAATGTCTGTCGAGGTATAACGTATATGGGTAATTCGTTTCCATGCTATGGATTCTGTTCGTCCATCGTGGAAAGTACAAGAAAGGTCGTTTTTGTTTATTTCGACTGTTTTTGAAAGTATGGACATACGGCAATCGGGGTGTAGGGCATAAGCGAACCACAGGTAAGAGATGATCATAGGAAATACCAAAAATAAAATGATAAGTCCTACATAAATAAATAGAGGGTTTTGAATGGATAGCCCCACGAGAAGGAGGAAAAAAGATAGAAGCCACCCCCAATTATTATGTAACCAAATTTTCAGCAGTCTGTTAAAATAGTATTGAGGCGATAACTGGTATGAAAAAGTTTCAATATGGGTTCTATTCATACAATGCTTTACTATATATTTCTACAAAGATAATATAATTGATGACAAAATCAAATTTTTGATTTTACCGAGATATAGCCTATTTTTTATATTATGTGAATATAGAGATAATATATCGAGGGGGAATAATTTTTGAAGGGGACTTTTTATTGTACAGCTTTTAATAAATTTGACCTATGAAATTTATTCTATTTACTGCTATTTCGTGTAACTTTGCACTCCAAAATAAGACGCAATGCAAGGATTATATTCGATAGGATTACTTATTGTTTCTAATGTGTTTATGACACTGGCTTGGTATGGGCATTTGAAATTGCAAGAAATGAAGGTTATCAATAATTGGCCGCTTTATGGTGTGATATTGATTAGTTGGGGTATAGCATTGTTCGAATATTGTTGCCAAGTGCCAGCTAATCGCTTGGGATTCAGAGAGAATGGAGGGCCGTTTAGTCTTATGCAATTAAAGGTAATACAAGAAGTAATAACGTTAATCATATTCACTTTATTTTCGGTCGTAGTTTTTAAAGGAGAGTCGTTGCATTGGAACCATATTGCGGCGTTCGGCTGCCTTGTTCTTGCCGTTTATTTCGTATTTATGAAATAAGCGATAATCGTATCTATTTAATGACTAGGTGTAATATAGGGTAGAGCTTTTCCGAAAGGTCGGTTTTGCCCTGACCGATTATCTTGGAACACATAGGTGCGGTAGAATCGAATGACTTTTATGTTGTGTTCGTATCTATCCGATGGATATTCTTATTCTACAACTTGTTGTCCTAATTCTCGGCCTTATGACGGGGAATATTTCGATTCCGTCATTACTTAGTCTCATAAATGTGGCTATTTCATTCTTCTCGTTTAACAATGTACAATTCTACTTGTGGAAAGTAGGAAGGAATGAGCCCTTTATAGTAAAGTGCATCTTCTTCACTTAAAAAGTAAAGGGAATTTCTTGCAGAGTTTTTCCATACATTAAGTATTTCTGTGTAATCTCGGGAAGAAGATAGGGCGATTTTATATGACATATGGGTTTACTGAACATGATACTTATTTGTTGGAGGCTTGTGTTTGTGGCAATTGTCGTCGCATGACTTTCTTGAAATCCCGAACAATTTGTTCTCCCATATTTACAATAGTACTGTCGACTTTGTGTATTTCTACCGGTGTGACAGCGTTTTTGTATTTGGCTTTGCCCATACCGAACTTCATTTTATCTAAATTTCCCGAAATATTCAGTCCCAGTTTGAAGGGTATGGGCGATTTGAGTATGGATATGTGATAATTGAAATTCATATCCAAGTCTTGGTTCCCTCCTACGGCAGCCCGGTAGCGATCCATTTCTATTACAAACGGGTAGACGGTTACATTACCGTCTTCGATACTGATGTTGACAGAGATACTGTCGATCAAATTTCTCTCTTTGTTCTTGAAGAAAAATTTTTTCGATATTTCGGCAAAAGTTTCACCGTCGAGAAGGACGAGGCTATCGCCTTCAACATGGATAGCCGATCGTAACGAGGGTATTTTTATATTGAGGCATGAGTCTAAGCCCGACTCGGCCGATACATTGAAATCGACAGTTCCTTGAAATGACCGTAGCATGGGGACAATGGTATCTAACGAAGGAATAAAATCGACAAGTTTCCCTATATTGATATTATGAAGTTTGAAATCGAATCCGGCATATCCTTGCTCTGGTTGTTGGGCTTGATAGATCAGCGTCGTGCGCATAGTCGCATCCATTCCTTCCATACTGAGCTCTTTGAGGTGAATGGCTTGATTGCGTATATCTATTGCACCGTGTACGTTTTTGAAAACCATTTTCCCGTAACGAACCCGATTCAAATTGGTTTGTAATTCAAAATCGATATTTCGAGGAATAACGAATAGTTTTAGGGCAGTCGACGTTGTGTCGGATTCAGTTTCGATTTGAGCAGTGTCTTTTGGAAAAGAGATAGACCGAATTAACTGGTTACAATTTAGATTCTTAGAGGAAAGTGTTAATGTGGCCCGTAGTTTTTTATTGTGACGCATAGCGCCGTATAAATCGTGAATCGCGCCGGTCGCCGTCAAATCGGATCTTCCTATTTTCATGGTTGCGTTATGTAAAGTAATAGCTCGATTACCGACTGAAATCGCAGTCTTTTGCATTCGAATAGGTAAAGCCGATTGTGAGGTACGTACAAAAAGCCGATTAAAACCTACTATGCCTTTTGGAATCCACAAAGAGTCTTTTAATTGTTGTGCCGTTATTGTAATCCCGGCTTTGTCCATGCCCAATTTAGTATCTCCGAGACGGCAGAACAAGGTGTCGGCTTCTAATGCGAATCCTATTTCGGGTTGGGTAGGATTGTTTTCTGTCGGTTGTAATTTTATGGTTGCAACGGTTTTCCCACAAAATAAATTTGATGTATCCGGTAGGGATGCTTTTAGTTTGTTTGCATTTAGTTTACACTCTACAAGAGCGATTCGTGTAGTATCTTGTGGGTTGGTCGTTTTTATTAAAGCCGATAGATTGTTTATCGATGAGTTTAATCGCGTTGAGTGAAAAGCCATATTTCCTATTTCGATATGGGCTCCTAATACATCGTTTCCCACGAAAGACAGTGAAGCATCGCTCGTGAATTCGAATTTCTTATTTTTGTCTCGTAAAGCCAATTTGTTCATATTTATTTTTCCTTTGGCCCGAATTCGTCCTATGTCTTTCTTCTTGATAGATGACAAACGGCAACGCACGTTCATGTCGGCATCTAATTTCCCTTCGATACTCACACCATCTTGTAAAGGAAATGTTTGTGTCAATGCAGTTAGGTCTATCGTAGATTGGGTATGAAACAAGATATCGGGATCGCCTAATAGATCATTTACTTTGGCGTCGGCCAAAATATCGGTATGAGCTCCTTTGAAGTGAAATATTTTAAGATCGAGATAAGATGGCGATTGCCGCATTAAGTCTATCTGTCCGAAAAAGTTGGCTTTAAGTTCATCTATTCCATAGGGCAATTGGGCATATTGGGCGGATGCATCGTTTATTTCTATTTTTAATGTAGCTAATGGCATTTTCCCTTTTCCATATAGACCTTTTAGATTGCCATTAACTGTAACGTCGCCTTTGGCCGAAACTTTTTCTTTTTTGAGAATACTTTCGGGAATCATGTGAAGGACTGTTTCCAACGAAGGAGCATGTAGCCCGTATTGCAGATCGATATCTAACGCTTGTGCGGTCGTGTCTTTACAGATAGAACCGTGTATGTCTAATTTTATGTCGTTGATCTCCATCATAGCATCGTGCAAGGAAAGAGCCCGTTTCGAACGATTTAGCTCGATGTCGGTTTGTAGGTGAGTGGCGATACGATGAGCCAGTAATTCACCATTTTGCCAGAACAGAATGTTTTTGTTGTTGAAATCCAACGTTAACGTAGACTGTTCTTTCTTTAAATTTGCTTTTAATTTAAGATTTGCATCCCATAGATTGGCGAAGACATTCGTTTCCCGATCGTCGAAAGTGACCGTGGTATGACGTAGCGAAACGTGCTTGATGTCTATTTCGTTAATAATTGGCGAAGTAGCGGTTGTTGTATCGGGTGTATTTGTCGTGTCGGCGATCAATATATTCCAGTTGGCGATTCCATCTTTTCCTTTAAAGGCGTATATGTTTGTACTATCCAATGATAATCGGTTGATACTGATCTTTTTTTGCTGCAAATAATCGACGAGATTGATTACGGCAACGGCTTTTCGAAAAGTGGCTAATGTGTCGGTACGTTGCCATAAAGAATCACGGATAGCCTTTGATACTAATGTGCCATTTTCCAATTTTATTCCAAAACGGGGAAAAGTTGAAAAAAAGGTCAGCTCTACGCTATTCATATCGAGCTTGGCATTTATGTTTTGATTGGCTACGTTTAATACGATGGGGGTCAATTTTTCAGGCGTAAATATAAAATTTATGGAGAAAGCGATTACTGCCGAGAGAAAGACTATCAACGCTCCCAGTGTAATACCCGTAATCTTAAACAATTTTTTTGTTCGGTTTTTCATATTAACACTCTTTTAGTCATACAAAAATAACAAGAAAGTTGTGAAAGCTGTTTGTATTTGTATGAAGTAAATATTTTTTAATTGATATCATACTCTTTTTACATAGCTGATAGTTGCCATAGAGTACACCGGTAGATTGCTATTTGATTCGTAGTGACACTGTTTAACAAAGAATACTTGCTTCTGAAATCCGTTTCGCCTATCTTTGTAAGAGAAGTTTTGAAAAATGATAAGGATAATATTATGTTGGCATATACATACGTTAAACCCGGTAAGTTTGAATTGCAAGAAAAGCCGAAACCCGGGTTGAAAGATTCGCGCGATGCGATTGTGAGGGTGACTCTTGGAAGTATTTGTACCAGCGATCTCCATATCAAACATGGTAGTGTGCCGCGTGCCGTACCGGGAGTAACGGTCGGGCACGAGATGGTGGGTGTCGTAGAAGATGTGGGAGAAGATGTTATAGGTATTAAGCCGGGAGATAGGGTTACTGTAAATGTCGAAACTTTTTGTGGCGAATGTTTCTTCTGTCGTCGTGGGTGTGTCAATAATTGTATGGATCCCAATGGCGGTTGGGCTTTGGGGTGTCGTATCGATGGCGGTCAAGCCGAATATGTTCGAGTGCCCTATGCCGATCAAGGTTTGAATCGTATTCCAGATACGGTAAGCGACGAACAAGCTTTGTTTGTAGGCGATATTTTGGCAACCGGTTTTTGGTCCGTACGTATTTCGGAAATTACATCGGAGGATACGATTCTGATTATTGGAGCCGGTCCTACCGGCATTTGTACCTTATTGTGCGCTTTGTTAAAGAATCCCCGGCGTATTATTGTTTGTGAGCAGTCCCCGGAAAGAATACAGTTTTTGCAAGAACATTATCCCGACATATTGGTAACTACTCCTGAACATTGCGAGGAGTTTGTTCGTAAAAATAGCGATCATGGCGGTGCTGATGTGGTTTTGGAAGTGGCGGGAAGCGAGAATACTTTCCGTTTGGCTTGGAAATGTGCTCGTCCCAATGCTATTGTAACGATCGTGGCACTTTACGATAAACCTCAAATTTTGCCCTTACCCGATATGTATGGAAAAAATCTTATCTTTAAAACCGGAGGGGTGGACGGTTGTAATTGTGCAGAGATACTTCGCTTGATAGAATCGGGCCGTATAGATACCGCGCCGCTCATTACTCACCGTTTTTCATTGAATGAAATTGAGAAAGCTTACCGTATCTTTGAAAATAGAGAGGACGGAGTTATCAAGGTTGCGATAAGAAGTGTTTGAAAATAAGATGAGTCTTTGTATAAGTTTGTAAAAAGATATTGTATTCTAAAATTATAGATTTGAATTATAAATACTTTATTCCTGACCGTGTTACGAGATTTTGCGTTCCTGTACCAACCGACAGGGAATCGATTTTATCTTTCGCCGAAATTAGTACTATTTTATTTATCATGCTTGTTATGGATTGCTATTTGTTAATCTAACAACCTTTCGCAATAAGTTTTATTTACAACTCTATCTCTCATCAGTTTCATATCTGTAAAATTTCGACTAATGTTTTGAATAATTTCAAGATAATTGTCAGAACCATCTTCTTTTATGTAGTAGAGTGGCTTTATAGATATACAGTTCTTATGTTCAAATAATGTATTTAAGAGGGTCCTATCCGAATTACCACAAGAGTGGCCCATAATATAGACTTGATAAGGAGTTGAATTAATAAAAGTTAACATTTTACGATAATTATCGGTTTCGAGATATTTTGTGGATTTGATATTGCGTAAATGCTCATTGTTGTAAAGCTTTACAAGTTCACTAAGTTCATCACCGTTGCCAAAGATAATGTCGTCAGGCTTCTCTAAATCACCATGAATATGATTGATGGGAAACCAATACTCTTTTGTTTTGCCTTGAGGAATATATAAATCGGCAGTATGGGTATAATTAAAATTTAGTAGCAATAATCTATTGGGATATAGTAATGAGTCAGGAATGATATTTTTGTCGATCACACTTTCGATACCAAAGAACTTAATTTGTGTTCCATATTCTTTAGCAAAGTTTTCAAGAACTTGACTGTTTTTTTCATGTCCATTTCTATCTTCCAATTGGTGATATATAGTTGCATACGATAGACCTTGTACCCCTGCATATTGTTCTGTTGCAAATTTTAATAAATATTCTCGGGCGCTGATTGCAATTTCATTCGTTTTTATTGGAGCAAAAATCTTATTTCTTAAACTTTGGTTGATTATCGCTCCATTAATTTTGGTACTAACGTACATATCGACACTGGAAAATCTTAGAAGGGGGCTGGTTCGGGGATTTCCCGACTCCAGCCCCCTTTCTATTTTTATCAACATAGGATATGGGTACAACATTTATAACGTATAAATACACTTTTCATTCAGTTATGAAGCAAAAATCATTAATGCTTTCGTCCGTAACTTTTTTCAAATCAGTCCAATTTATCCCGTCTTTGGAGATAGCTACAAATTGATTGACAAACTAATATCTATTCAATGTCCCCATGATGATATAATTTCCATTTCCATATTTGATTTTTGACGGGAGGAAGTTTGAGGGTAACGCACGGTGTTCCGTCCAATTCTCCCCGTCTGTAGAAGTCCAAATACGACCTCCACCACCTCCTGCTACAAATTGTTTCCCGTCAAATGTGATACACTGACAGGATATTTCTGTAAAAAGCCTTTTCCAGTTCAAACCGTCCGTTGATGTGAATACGTCTCCGTCAATTGCACAACTTGAGACCAACACGAATCGACCATTACCAAATGCTACATCGTAATAATCCACACGGGCATTGTCATAAGAAGGTTCAACCTGTTCTTTGTGCGTAAAATCCCTGTTCCATACATATATACAATAACTGGCGCAAATTATCCATAAATTATTTCCAAATACCATACGCCCATTTCCAGAGTCCGTAACGGGTTCAGACCAATTTGCTCCGTCTTTTGAATATGAGATGTAATGCCCCGTTTGATTTTCACCTGAGATTAAAAACATTTCATTGGCATATTCAATGTTCAGCCAGTCAATTCTGTCATTCTTGTGAGTCTGTACAGGCTCGCTCCATGTCTCCCCGTCCAATGAGCTGGTAAAATATCCACCATTACCGACTGCTATATATTGGGATTTTCCTTCCCTTATTTTGACTTTACTTTAATGAACGTATATATGAATACGGGGATAAAGTAAAGGAGAAAAATACAATATTGGCCTATAATTACTTCATGTTTAGAAGGCTTTGCGTATATTTGTCAAGTAAATGTAAGCCTATTTCAGTACTAATTAACATAGAATCCAAGTGAAATATGGAAAACTATTCCAACCCAAAAGAATGGTCCGACGAGCAAATTATCGAATATCTTTGTTCATATTGGAATTGCGATGACTTTGTGTTTGACTGCACTATTAACGATAAACCATATAAAACAAGCCATCCTGAGAACTTCAAGGGGTCAATTACAAATATCACTAATAACAGCAAGTTAATCTGCTATCCCTATAGCAGGTATCCAATATTCTTCAACATATTAGCCACTACAAAGTTCCAGTTCCAAAAAGGACAATTTAAAATGCGTTTTGAACTGGAAAGCAGGGAGCGTAGGGAGAGCCTTGACAATATGTTTATGCTTCGTCCAGTATATAGCTCGCTATACCTATTGAATGCAGAAAAGATGAGGGTATTCAGCCAAAAAAGGGCTGAACAGGGAAAAAAGGAGCATTCTTCTGCCGAAAAGGAATTGTTTGAGTATTGGGGTGTCTCGGATTGCAACTTTATCGGTTACTATCATTATGACCACGAGAATGAAATATCTATCGTGGATGATATCCGTAAACCTAATTTTGCAAAAATCCCTTATTATCCCAATGATGCTCAAAAAAAACCGATTTCTTTGCATTATAAGGGCGAAATTAAGGGTATTATTTCGGAAAACTACTATCTTTTCAACTGGAGATTGTCTGGGAATAATCCATACAATCCTCATGAGATTTATATCGACTTCCATTTTCAGCCTCAGCCAATCAGACCTCAATGGTTTATCGACCAGCTATTTGCCGATAGATATAACGATAAGTCAAAGAATTTTGAGTCATCAGCCAACTTTCTTGACACATTGAACAAGCAGCTTAGTGCTAAGGAATCTACATTCATATATGAGTTGCTGCAAAATGCCAATGACTATCCGGTTAATGGTGTTCCGGTTGATGTGGAGTTCCATATCACTGACAAATATCTTGTGTTCATGCACTCCGGAGATTATTTCAACGTAAGGAACATATCCGGCATTTGTGGCATCAACGAAAAAGAAAAGGCAGCTAATATCAAGACTATAGGTTATAAGGGTATAGGATTCAAAACTGTGTTTTTGAACAATCATTATGTTTACATTAAGACAGGTGATTATTCGTTCCGTTTCGACAAGAAAGCAAGTAAAATTAAGCGTCTTGAGGCTCCTTGGCCAATCCTGCCGGTTTGGACTCCAGAAGATGAAGTGGAGCCGGAAATCGCATCCATTTTTAATGCTGCCAACAAGAAATATCGTGTAAAGATTGCTCTAAGACCAGACAATCCTGCAATTCTTCACACAGGAAGAAAGAACTACGAGGCGTTGTTCAGAGATGTTTTTGATGATTCGAACCTTATTCTGTTCATTCCGAATATCCGTTCCGTCAAGGTGTATATCAATGGCATTCTTGAAAGGGATTGTGTGATAGATGAAGCTAAGTGGCTTGTGTCCGACTACGAGGAAAATATCAATGAGGATTTTCAGGCTCTTGTAAATAAAGACATCGATATCGGAAAGAGTCGTATTCCGGAGAAATACAAGGATTTCGAGCGGACAAAGATTTCCTTTGCCTGCCGCAAAGATGGGCGCAAGCTATTGCCGATAGAGAACGCCAACCTGTATTGCTATCTCCCGACCAGCGCAACATGGGGATTCCCGTTCCTCATGAATACGGATATGATTCCGAAGGGCGACCGTGACGACATTGAGAGGGAGGTTTACCTGAAAGATGAGGATGAGACCAACTTCAATCTTGAACTTGCTCGTATTGCTGGCGAGAAATTCTTCTCATGGATCAAGGATCTGATGGATAGCGGAGAGTACGACTATGATTCCATTTTTGCTCTTGTACCTGATTTTAATAAGTGTAAAAAGACACAAGGATACAAGTATGATGACTTCATAGAGATGTTTCAGAGCGGGTTTGAGAGTAAGATGGATAAAGAAGGTATCATTCCTGTTGTAGAGAACAAATCAATCGTTTTAAAGCCAGTGGAAGATGTTATTTATGATACCACTGGATTGTCTTGTTCTGGTATTTTGACAGATGAGGAAATTTGACATTGTCTGAGTGGTCGGATTTCTTCCCTCACCCTTTGCTTCGAGATTACGATAATTATTCGCTCCGCCCAGGTATTCATCATTCCTATTAAAATATCATAGCGAAGTCCAGGAATACGATATTGATGTTCTGCATGGAGCCTGTGAGGGCGAAGGATTCCAGAAGTGGCTGCATGACCAGATACATAACGAGAAGTTTATCGCATTCCTTTTAAAGAAGGGTATTGTTGATTCGTTCAACGACAGTACAATATTCCTTTCTGAAAATAATGATTTGTTCGCTCCGGATGGTCTCTATTACTCCGTTGATGATTATTATGACGACCTTAAGGCGCTTGACGATTATCCGATGCAGGAAGTGTAGATGATTATCAATCAGCTATTTAGTACTCTAAAAGGTACAATCACTTATTTGGCAAGTCGTTGAGAATGTGTAAGTTAGTGATTTGCAACGTACTTTTCGCCTTGTACCTCCATTTTGGAATGTAAAAGTAAGTGTAATTTCTTGAATATCAAAACCCGAGGTACAAAAACTTGCAAAAAATCGCATTTTTCACCCCGAAAAGGTACAAAAATGGCTCTGAAACCAATGATGGAGTCAGAGCCATAATTTTGTGTAGATTTTAGAATATCGCACCCCTATAACATTCGCTACATATCTGTCATCGACAAACCTCTTTGCGATACAGTATAGTCTTTAAACTTGCCTGTGGCACGAGTAAAGACATCAACTTTCTCATTAAGAGCATCAGCATCGAAGTTTTCTTCTTTTCTCTTCACCTCAATGAATACTGCTTCGTCGTTCAATTCGTTCTCGGCAACAATATCAATTTCATTCTCGCCCTTACGATCCCACCAACTGCCGATGCGAGTGTATGCTTTACTCTCCATAAGCACACGCTTGAAATATCGTTCGAGCATCTTGCCGCTGAAAGTCTCGTAGTCGCGATTGATGATAGTCTTTACAGCGTCGAAGTTCTCAATTTCAAGCATATAGTTGTACTTATATATGAAGCGGAACCAGAAGGTGAAAAAGTTGTCCTCAATCGTATAGCGAACATTCTTTGTAGAACTCTTCTCGAAGATAGGTTGATTCTTGGTAATTACCTCGTATTCCTTCTCCAATTTTGTGAGGTAGCCACCAATCTCCCTGCCGACAATCTGTTCAATCTCCGAACGCAATGTCTTGCCACGAGCAATGGCTGAGAGAATAGAGAAATAGACTCCGTAGTCCTTACCAAACTCCTCGATAAGTATAGCCTTGCCCTCGCCCAAGAATACAGAGTCTGCCTTTATGATATGGTTAAGCATCTTTGTCTTGGTTGTCGCTCCCGCATCAACGAGCAGCTGAACATACTTTGCTACACCACCCGTAAACGAGTATAACGCCAACAAGTCCTCGGATGTGTAGTTAGGATTATATTCCGCCATTATCTCCTTCAAGACAGCAGGTGTAAATGGCTTAATTGACATAAAACGAGTCTGGCGATTATACAGTGGCTCCTTCTTGTCCTTGAAAATCTTAGTCATCATCGAGAAGATAGAACCACACACAATAAGGTTAATATGGGCCTTAGTGTGATACATATCCCAAATGCGTTGCATATCACTATACACAGACTTGTTTACCTTGAAGAACTCTTGGAACTCATCTATAAACAGCGTGATTGGACGCTCGATAGATAGTTTCATCAGGTACTCAAAAATCTCAGGGAATCGTTCTACTCTACCCATTGTAGGGATGCTCAACTTGTTCTCAATCTCTTGGATATAATCCGTACACAAATCGCTCTCAGCCTTGCGTGCTACAAAGAAATAGAGTATCGGCTTATCCTCATATGCCTTCCAAACAAGCGAAGTCTTACCGATACGACGACGACCAGTCACTACTGTAAACTGAGCATTACTCTTTGAAAGTTCAAGAATCTCTTTGAGTGAAGCAATCTCCTCTGTTCTATCAAAAAATCTCATACGCTTCTATTTAAGTTCCGAAATATCCATTTCCGAAACAGCGGTTTCGCAACTGCAAATATAGTGCAAACCGAGCGAAGAACAAAATAAATCCCTTTATTTTTTATTCCGAGGTGCAGCATATATTGCGCTTAATCGAAATATAATACACTTTTCTTGTCCGACAAAATTATGCGATAACATTTTGCAGAAGTAGAATAAATTAACTCGTGAGCCACACTCACAAATTCAGTTGGTTAGCCTCACTCTCCAACTGATTAGAGCTGCTTGCCAGTTGGAATGTTGAGAATTCAGTTGGCAACATTTTGTAGTCAACTGAAATAATTACATCAACAGTCAAGAATTTCAGATGGCTGAATCCTGTTCATACATCTTTGGGCGTCTGAGTTTATTTTCCTCTTTAATCTGTTGGATCATTTCTGAGTCAGGAGGAACAATCTCATAAGTAGAACTATAAAGTTTTCTATGCTTGTAATGCTCATTGAGCCTTTGTGTAACTTCCTCCATAGTAATCTCACCCTCAATTTGTTGTTGAGCAAGTTTAATCAAAAACTCAGACACACTAAGCCCATCTACATTCTGTAAGCCTATTGCAGCACCCCAATTGTTGGCTCTTTCTCTAACATCCTTATCAGGATGATTCTTATATTCCTCAAATAATCCCATATTTTTCTTATAAAGTTACTAAAAATATGGGAAATAGCCAACACGTTCACCTAAATTATTCTTGGAACAACAATTATATAGTCCGTAAAGTTTGCTGTATGGAAAATAAAGTGTAACTTTGTTCATAATTTAATGGATATAATTTGAATTAAGATGTCGAATAATCAACAAATAGTGATGAATAGAATAAAGGTTACACTTGTTGAAAAACAGAAAACCAATAGATGGTTAGCTGAACAGATGGGTAAATCGGAAAACACGATCTCAAGATGGTGTTCTAATAAGTCACAGCCTTCGATTGCACAACTACAAGAGATAGCAAAACACTTGGATGTAGATGTAAGAACGCTGATTACACCTACAAAATCCGAATAATGAATAAAGAAGAAATCTAATTTATGGAACAAAATCAATATAATCAGCTATTCTCGTTTATCTGGAACATCGCAACAGATGTTCTTGTTAACTCTTTTAACAAGAGCAAGTATAAAGAGATTATAATGCCCATGATGGTCTTACGTCGTATCGATGTACTTCTTGAGCCAACAAAGCAAATGCTATTAACTCAGAAAAGGATGCTGGACGACAATAATATCTCTAACCAAGATCCAATATTATTTAATATCACAGGCTATCCCTTTTACAATACTTCACTCTTTACGATGAAAACAATGAAGAGTGAAACGGACCCTTTGCGTTTGAAGATGAACTTTACTGATTATCTCAACGGTTTTAGTAAGGATGTTCAGGATATCCTCGACAAGTTCCACCTTCGTCAAATGGTAGACAATCTTACAGAAGTAGAGTGCCTTGGAAGTATTATAGAAAAATTCACTGAGGACAAGATTAATCTAAGTAATAAGCCTATTCTTGATGAACAAGGCAAAGTGCGACTGCCAGCACTTGATAATCATACGATGGGTACCATTTTTGAGGAATTGCTTCGTAGGTTTAATGAGGAAAACAATGTAACCGAAGCCGGGGAGCATTTCACCCCTCGTGATTACGTTAAACTGCTTGCGGATATTGCGGTAATTCCTGTTTCTGATAAAATTAAGGACAATACATATTCAATATATGATGGTGCATGTGGTACTGGAGGAATCCTCACTATCGCTCAGGAACGAATTAAGGAAATTGCCTATGAAAAAGGTAAAAGTGTACAGGTCCTTATTTATGGTCAAGAACTTATTCCGGAAACCTTTGCTACGTGTAAGGCAGATTTGATGATTTCTGGTGATATCCAAGCCTTCCAATACCCACATGGTACAGAAATGCGAGAGTACATTGCATTTGATAGTACAATTTCACGTGACGGCCATCCTGGAGAAACTTACGATTTTTGTATTTCTAATCCCCCTTTTGGTACACCATGGAAGAAGGACCTTAAAAAGCGTGGGCTAGAGGAGACAGAGAAGAAGAAATTTACAGATAGTCGTTTTATTCTATATAAGGATGGTGAGGAGATTTCTTTTATTCCTGACATTGGCGACTGCCAAATGTTGTTTCTTGCAAATAACCTTTCACGAATGAAGGATACTACTGAGTTAGGAACCCGTATCGTTGAGGTTCATAACGGTTCGTCATTATTTACAGGTGATGCAAATAGCGGTGCAAGCAATCTCCGCAAATACATAATAGAAAATGATCTTCTCGAGGCTATTATAGCAATGCCTGAAAAAGATTTTTATAACACACCTATTGACACATTTATTTGGGTTGTAACAAATCGCAAAGAGGAACGCAGAAAAGGATACGTTCAGTTGATTGATGCCTCAGAGATAAAAACACCACTACGCAAGAATTTGGGACATAAGAATTGTGAAACTACAGAGTCTGACAGAGCACAAATTATCAAACTTCTGACAGACTTTGCTGAGACGCCTCAAAGCAAAATTTTTCCTAACAATGAGTTTGGATACTGGAGTGTGAAGGTTTGCCGTCCTTTGCGTTTGCGTTTCGACTATAATGAGGCGCGTGAGGAAGAGATGTGTCAAAAGGAGAAGGACGAAAAGACCGGCAAGGAAAAGATTTCGGTTGTATGGCCTCGCTATCATCAATTAGAGGTAGTTCGCAAGTTATTAGCAGAAACGAGAGCAAACGGCGTTGGCAATCGTTATTTGATTCAACACTCCGCTGGCTCCGGAAAATCTAACTCTATCACTTGGTTGGCGTACCAGTTGGTGGGACTTCTTGATGGTACCGAGCCTTTGATGGACAGCGTCATTGTGGTTACTGACCGTGTTAATCTTGATAAGCAGATACGTGACAACATTGCTGCTTTCAAGCGATTGTCAAATCTTGTTGCTTGGGCAGATAGCGCAGAAACGCTTCGCCAAAACTTAGAGAGCGGCAAAAAGATTATCATTACGATAGTCCATAAGTTCCCCTTTATTCTCGAAACCATTGGCTCCGAGATGAAGCATAAACGATTTGGCATTATAATCGACGAGGCGCATAGTAGTCAGAATGGCTCAATGTCCGCGAAAATGAATATCGCACTAAGTGGTAATGCTGGAGAAAATGGCGAAGACCTCGAAGATAAACTAAATGCTATTATTGAGGGGCGCAAGATGGTGAAAAATGCGAATTATTACGCATTTACCGCGACCCCAAAGAATAAGACACTTCAAATGTTTGGAACACCATTCGAGCAACCCGAAGGGGAAATAGGACATCGACCATTCCACGAATATACAATGAAGCAGGCTATAGAGGAAGGCTTCATAATGGATGTGTTAAAGCACTATACGACATACAATAGCTACTATAAAATTGTTAAGGCAATTGAGTCTGATCCGGAGTTTGAGAAAAAACAGGCTCAAAAGAAATTACGAGCATTTGTAGAAAGCCAGCCTGAGACTATTCAGCAGAAGGCCTCAATCATTGTTGAACACTTCCACACTCAAGTTATAGACAAAGGAAAGATGGGCGGACAGGCTCGTGCTATGGTAGTTACAAGTAGTATTCTCCGAGCAATTGAGTTCTACTACGAGATATCACGCTTACTCGAAGAGCGTAAAAGCCCATATAAGGCGATTGTCGCGTTCTCAGGAAGTAAGAATTACGGAGGTAAGGATGTTACTGAAGCCGATATAAATGGTTTCCCTTCAAAGGATATTGAGGACAATATGGAACGAGACCCATATCGCATACTTGTTGTTGCCGAGAAGTTCCAGACTGGCTATGACCAACCGCTACTCCACACTATGTATGTGGATAGAATCCTTACAGACGTGAAGGCCGTTCAAACTCTTTCACGATTGAATCGTTGTCACCCAAAGAAACGAGATACTTTTGTATTGGATTTCGCAAATGATGCGGACAGCATACGAGAATCGTTCCAGCGTTTCTACAAGACAACCATTCTATCTAAAGAAACCGATCCTAATAAGTTGAATGACCTGATTCTGGAGATAGAGGCTGCTAACATCTATACAGAAACAGACATTTATACACTAAACGAAAAGTATTGGTCTGGTGCTCCACGAGAGGAGATAGACCCTATTATCAATACATCAGTCGAAAGGTTTAAGGAGTTAGAAGAGAATTCACAAATTCGTTGCAAAAGTAGCATTAAGGCATTTCTTCGTACATACCCATTCCTTGCAGCAGTATTGCCGTTTAAGAGTGTTGAGTGGGAGAAATTGAATACATATTACTCTTTGCTCATTCATAAACTTCCAGTATTAAAAGGCGAGGATTTCACAGAAGGACTTATTGAGGCGATTGACTTTGATCAATACCGTATTATCAAAGGCGAGGAACAGAAAATTGAGTTGGAGAATTCGGATACAGAGATTGAGCCTACGCCTGTCGGAGCTCCGAAAGGAAAATCTGAACCTAATATGGCCAAGTTGAGCGAGATATTGGATGAATTCAATGGAATCAACTGGCTTGATAAGGAAAAAGCTAAGCAACAGCTTGAAGAGCTTCCTGTTAGATTGCAGGCAGACGAGGCGTTTGTTAATGCGGCACGCAATAGTGACAGAGAAACAGCTCAGCAGCAATGTAATATGTCTTTGATGATGATTATTGCACGAATGCTTAATGAGAATACAGAGTTCTGTCGCAACTATCTTGATAATCCTGATTTTATGAACTTCATAAATCAGAGAGTATTTAATACTGCATATGAAAACGCAAATAAATAGCGATTATGAAATTAGGAAAAATAAAAAGAGTTAATGATTTGCGTTCGGTGTGGCATCACGAAGCAAAGGATTTTAGTAAATGGCTTGCTCAAGAAAATAATTTGTTGCAATTGAGTGAAGCCATAGGTATTGATATCGTACTTGAAGAGCTTGAATCTTCTGTTGGTAATTTTAATGTTGATCTGTATGCTATTGAGGAAGGTACAGATAGGCGCATTATCATTGAAAATCAACTTGAAGATACAAATCACGATCATCTTGGAAAACTAATCACATATGCATCTGGTAAAGGTGCAGAAGTGATTGTGTGGATTGTAAAGCGAGCACGCGATGAGCATCGTCAAGCAATAGAATGGCTGAATCAAAATACAGGAATAAAAATAGGTTTCTTTCTAGTGGAAATAGAATTATGGCAAATTGATGATTCTGCCATAGCTCCTAAATTCAATGTCGTGGAGCGTCCTAATGACTGGGCGAAGCAAATGAAGAATGCCGATAATTTAAGTGAAACTAAACAGTTGCAACTTAATTTTTGGCAACAACTTGCAGAAACCATCAAGTCAAATGAAGCTTATGTGAAAGAATTTTCTCCGCGCAAGGCTCAGCCACAGCACTGGTATGATCTAAGTATTGGAAGTTCCTCATATCATATAGGATTAACGGTTAATACCCAGAAGAACAGATTAGGTGCTGAAATATATATCCCTGATGATAAAGAGAAATTTGCAATGTTTAAGGGATATGCTCAGCAAATAGAGGATATGATTGGCGGTAAGGTCGAATGGAGAGAGGCTACAAAAGCCACTCGTATTATAACGCTACATTCTTATGACATTAGTAACGAGGCGAAATGGAATGATGCCTTTGAATGGTTAATGAATAAAGCTCTTATCTTTAAGAAGATTGCAAAACAGTTTGATAAATGATTGTAATATAGAATAAAAAGTATTAGATATGAATATTTTACACCTAACAGATCTGCATTATTCTGATAAGGGCAAGGACCCGTCAAAAGTAATTAATGCTATAATAACAAAAATTAAAGAAGAAAACATAGTTATAGATTTTGTTTTCTTTACAGGTGATATTGTAAATATTGGTGCAGATGATGCCCAATACTCAAAAGCAGTTAATTTATTGTTTGGGGCATTACAATCAGAATTGAATGTAGATGCTAGTAATATTATTATTTGTCCAGGCAATCATGATATTGATAGAAGTAAAATTAGCAAATCCTTAAAGTCATACTTTAATACAGATATTAACGATAATCTTTCATTGAATAAGTTCTATAAGAGCAAAGATAATGATTTCCAAAACTCATTATCTCCATTAACCCCATATAGAAATTTTGCCAATAGTTTCTATAATGAAGGAGCGGAAAATGAATTATGTGATATATATTCATTGCATTATCGTCAGTTCCAAAATAAAAGAATTGCTATTCTTGGGCTTTACACACCGTGGTTATCTGCGCTGTTTGGTGGAGAGGATAAAGGGAATTTATTAATCCCGACAGATATTTTAATGGAAATATCAAATAAGATAAAGGGGTATGATATTAAGATTATATTAATGCATCATCCCGTGTATTTCTTGCGGGAATATAATTCATATGAAGTAGAGAATATTATTCACTCTAATTTTAATATGTTATTCTCAGGTCATATCCATAAAATTTCATCATTATCTAGACATAGTGGTACAAATGGAATTTTTGAACACGTGGCAATGGCATCTTTGACATCTGAAGGAAGCCAGGGCTGTTCTATTGTGTGCGTGGATGACATTGAAGAAAACAAGATTAATGTTAGAGAGTTGGTGTATTCGGAAGAAATTGATAAATGTAATATTGGCGAAGCAATTAATTATACTATTCCATGTGGTAATGAAAAATTAGAAATTCTAAATTTTAATTCCAAACTACACGACAAAACTGAGATAGAAATAGATAACGCTAATAAATTATTGCTAATAGAGAATGATGAGGAAGGGCATAGTTTTCTGTCTTTATACAATCATCCTGTATTAAAGACTGAGGCTGAAAGTAATTTAGAATCAAAACATAGCCCTATTGTATCTCTTGATGAATTAATAAATTCTTCAAACAACTACTACATATTAGGTAAAGATAAGTGTGGAAAGACTACTTTGCTAAAAAGAATACAGATTGATGCCCTTATTAATTTTAATAGAAATGGTAAAGTACCATTTTATATTGATGCCCGAGATTATGAGAACAAGGTTGATGACAAATTTTCTATTATAGATTTAGTAAAAGATTATTTTGGAATTAATCGAACAAAAGCAACAAGTATTGTAAAATCAAAAGGCTTTGTATTGTTAGTTGACAATTACACACCGTCAACTGGATTTGCATTATATCTAAATGAATTTCTCAAAGAAAATGATAAACTTAGATTTATAGCATGTTCAGAAGAATGCCTATATAGAAAAATGGATGCATCTCCATTTGGTGATGTTGTCTTTGATAAATTATATTTCCATAATTTAAGAAGACAAGAAATTGTCCAGTATACAGAGAAACGACTACACTCTTCTTCTCAGACAGATCAGATAAGGAGAAAGATTGTTGAAATATGTAAGCAATTAGAACTTCCAATGAATTATTGGACGATATCTCTATTATTGCTTATACATCACAAGTCTAGTGAAAGTTATGCGAAAAATCTATTTTCTATTCTTGATGTTTGTGTAGATGAAATTTTTAACAAAAAACAAATTTTATTGTCTCGTTCAAAAATAAGTTATGAGCAATTAAAAAAAGTTTGTGCTGGATTGGCTAAAAGAATGTTTGAAAACCATTCATCAACTGTATATAGCGTATCATCTGATGAAATACACACTTATCTAAATGAAATGATAGAAGAAAACGACAGACTATCTATCACTTCAAATGAGATATTTACCTACTTGATTAGATGTGGTATCATAAAGGAAAAATCAGATGATAGACGATATGTATTTAGGCTGAATGGCTTTTTTGAATATTTCCTAGCATATCAAATGACAAAAGATACAACATTCAAAGAATCAATAATTAGAAATGATGAGATGTTCATTGCATTTAAAAACCAAATTGAGATATATAGTGGTTTTAAGCGTGATGATTATGATTTTTTGAGTACTGTATATAATAAAGTCGCACAGAAAATTAATCCTGTTTGGGAACAATATACTTCTAATCTGGATAAAGAACTTCTTGATAAAGTTAAAACGCAGAAGGAAATCGAAGGCTTTTGTAGGCAATTGTCCGTAGAGAGAAGCCTTTCCGCAATAGAACAGGCACAATTTGAAGATCAATTTGAAGAGCCTACATTTGACTCGGAAGTTCACATAATTCCTAGAGTAAATGTAGAACAATTGACGTTTGAAATAGTTGAACGCTATTTAGCAATCTTATCTAGAACATATAGAAGCTCAGATGAGATATCAGGAAAGGCTCAAGAGAAGAGAGAAATATTCCATTATATCCTTAATGGTTATTGTAAACTAGGGTTCTATTTAGTTGATGAGTTCAAGAAATCCACTAAAGATGAATTATCGTCTACTCAAAGCATTGATATAGATTTTCAGGAATTGCCAGAAGTTAAGTTGTTAAACTTTATTTCTAATTTCACACCACTTATTTGTCAAGTCGCATTATATGATGGTATAGGACATTTTTCTTTAGAGAGGATTATTAAGAGAGAAATAGATGCAATACTAGCATCTGAAACCGTAGAAGAATATAAATTATTTATGTTGTGCTTCCTATTGTTAGATATTGACCTTGAAGGTAATAAACAATATATCTCAACAGTTATGCAACATACTAAAATGAATGTTCTTAAATATGCAATAGTCATCAAACTCAATTATTATTTAGCGTTTAATGCTGGTGATAATAAGGTAACACAAAAGATGTTGTCTCAAAATATTCAGCAAGCGAGAATAAATTTAGATAGTACAACTAGTCTGAGTGATATTCACAAACAAATACATGCTAAGAAACGTGAGAATCTCATCAACCAAAATAAATAGTAATGAATGGTGAATAGTATGAATTCTTAGAGATGATTAAATATGAAAAATAATAATATTCCCGAACTACAATCCCCTTTCGAACAACTACGAGAAGTGGATGCTGAGGGTAAAGAGTGGTGGAACTCGCGTAAGTTGGCGCGAGTGATGGGCTATGGGAAGTATTGGAACTTTGAGCGTGTGATGGCGAAGGCTCAGGCTTGGGTAACACAGAAGGGTTATCATCTTGGAGAGCACTTTGTAGAGTATACCGAAATGGCAGAGCTTGGAAATGGCGGTGTGCGTGAAGTGATTAGCATCAAACTCTCACGAGCAGCTTGTATGGCTATCGCTATGAATGCCGACCAAAAGAAGGATATGGTGAAGGCCGCTCAGGAGTATTTCTCTGCTACTATGACGAGCGATGTGGCAGTTCGCAGTATGGAATCAACTATTCTTCTTTACAAGGGAACTCGTGGCAAAGCACAGGTGCAGGTCATCTTCGATACCAACACATTTTGGCTATCTCAACAGAGAATGGCAGAATTGTTTGGTGTAACTGTACCTACTATAAACTATCATTTAGGGCAAATTGAGCAAAGTGGAGAAATACATTTGTCCGATGCAATTAGAAAAATTCTAATACCTTCGGACAAATGTTCTGGAGAGGTTATGATGTACAATCTTGATGTGGTAATTGCAGTTGGTTACCGTGTGAATAGTTATGAGGCAACGCAGTTCCGCATCTGGTCAACTCAAATCTTAAAAGAGTTCCTAACGAAGGGCTTTGTATTGGATGATGAACGACTGAAAGGCAAAAATGTGTTTGGAGCAGATTATTTTGATGATTTGCTTGATCGCATTCGCGAGATTCGACTTTCGGAGCGTCGTTACTATCAAAAGATTACAGACATCTATAGTGAATGTAGTGCCGACTACGACAAGGATAGCGAAACAACCAAGCTATTCTTCAAGACGGTACAGAATATGATGCACTATGCTGTAACTAAACAGACTGCTGCGGAAATCATCTATGGCCGTGCCGATGCAGAGCGTCCTCATATGGGACTTCCTACATGGAAGAATGCTCCCGATGGCAGAGTTATAAAGTCTGATGTTACGATAGCCAAGAACTATCTTAGCGAAAAGGAGGTTGAATCGCTAAATCTTTTGAGTAATGCTTTCATAGATATGGCTGAACTACGAGCCAGAGACCATATACTAATGACAATGGCTGACTGGAAAGATGTACTCAGTAGATATATGGAATTGAACAATAAAAACTTGCTTCCAGATGCGGGGCGTATTACTCATGAGCAGGCTGAAGAAAAAGCATTGACGGAATATGAGAAGTTCAGAGTGATACAAGATCGAGAAATTATGAGCGACTTCGACCGCCAGCTGAAATCGCTATTTGATAGTAATGATTCTAGTAAATAATATTTCATCATTGAATAAACAGTACAGGAGGGCAATAAACCCTCCTGTGTCATTTTAGTAGGAATCATCTACACATCAATCTCTTTCAATGGTGCTCCATAGTTGCAATGGTAGCCCATAAAGCCGCGTTTGATGCAGGGGAGGTTGAGCGTCTGGTAATACTTGTAGTCGTCATCCTCGGTGCAGAGGTGTTTATACCCGTAGCGGGGCATATACTCCTTGAAGAATCGTACAAGGTCTTTGAGAAGTTCGAAGCGGTTCTCTCGCAGTTCATCACGAAACTCGCAACGGGCGATGATAATACTCCAGTCGGGGTAGTTGCCCACGCCCTTGCTGTACTCCCAGAAGCGGATATAGATATCCAAACTTTCCCTGTGAATACTGATGCAGATGCCATTCTCGTTCCACATAACACTGCACGCATTTCTGTAACCATATCTCTCGCAGAGGTAGAGATTGAAGTCACTAATCAAGTCATTGTAATTAGCTTTGTACTCGTACATAGTCTAAAAGTTTTAATAGTTTAACAATAAATTATCACAATCTGAATCCACGCTTGCGCTGTGGCTTCTTTTTCTTCTTTACATATTGCTTTGCCAGCATCTCCTCTTCGGGATCGGTGGCGGGAGCTGTTGTGAGGTCGAACAAGCCAGCAGTTAGGCTACTCTCTTCGCTTGGCTCCTGACGAACAATCTCCTGGCGAGGTTCCTCGCGTTGCTGGGTAGGAGTGCTGTTGCGTCTTGGGTAGATACCTGCATCAAAGGCGTTCTCTTCAAGTCGGCAAGCGATATTGACAAAACTGAATTGGCGATCAATCTTGGAGCCGCTGAATTTATACCCGTTACAGATGAACTTTACACCCTCAGCTTCACCTGTTCTGCGATTCAACTTAAAATCTGTGTCAATCTTGTAGCGTCGTAATGCCCGCCTCAGTTCGCTCCAACTTACCGCTTTCGGAACTTCGTGTCTAAGTACGTGGTAAATGTAATGCTTCACCTGGTCGTGCTTACGCAGTCTGTCAAACTTCACATTTTTCTTACCCTCGGAAAAGTGCAGACGGTAGCGAGCAGTCAGCATCTTGCACACCCTCTCGTTTCGGAAACGGTCGTTCTTGTCGCTTATCGTTCGCCCGTCATTATCCACTCGGTTATATACGATGTGGCAATGCGGATGGTCGCGGTCAATGTGTCTGGCAATGATAAATTGGGTGTTCTCGATACCCATCAACTTCATATAGTCGTGGGCGATTTTGAGCATCAGCTTATCATCGGTTGCAAGCCTTGCAGCATCCTCCGCTGAGAAGTTCAGCGATATGTGGCCGACTGTGTTTTTGACCTTATCGTTGAGCAGCGTTTGCAACTCAAATTGCTCTGCCATTTCCGATGGTGAGCCCTCCACTCCAACAGCCTCTAACAGGCGCGATTTTTCTTCTTTCAGCACATAGTTCACGCACCCGCCGAACGATGTGCCTTTTACAATTTTACCTATCATCTTTTATCCGTTTTATCAGTTGTGAAATCTTCAATGCTGTGGCTTGGCACTCGTCCCTCACTCGGAAAAATCCTTGTCGGTTTGCTTGCTTTGCCAACTGGTTTAGGTTGGTGCTTTCGCCTATGAGTTTTCGTATGATGTCGAGGTTCTCACGAGTGATTCGTTCGCGCACCGTACCGTGTTCGATGAGTGAACGCACTACTTCGCTTTGACTGCGTTTACTGCGTCGGCTGAGTGCTCTGAGCCAGCCGAATTGTTCGTCTGTAAGACGGATTGTAACTGTATTTTTCTTGTCCATAATATTTACTCTTGAGATTAATAATTGTGACCATCGGGAACCATCTCACCGTCTTTTGAGGTGAGCAAGTGGCCGGGAAATGTAATACACCGGCATAAACTTGCTCCAATGAAAAAGAAGTGAATCAGACATCTGAAAGTCATCGTTTGAAAAGTCCTTTCCGAGTACGTTGAACCGTTGCTGAAAGCGGTGCTTTCTCCACATTGACAAGCTGCAAATCTAAAGTTTCGACCAGCGTTTTTAAGGCCGGATTCAACACGATAAGACGATTGAAAATTGCTTCCTTTGTCTCTTCTCTCAGCAGAAAATCGGCGATGTCATAACCTGCATCCCGTTCTTCTTTTGTTGCGTTTCTTTCCATAAAATCGAAGAGAGAAACCTCTATTCCCAGGCTCCGGATCATCTCCATTTTGCTGTTCCAATAGTCGGTTGCCCCAAGGTCGGGGAAGAGCAGGACACGTCGGTTTCTCAATACGCTCATGGCATTCCTATTAAATGCTCCGTTCTTTCCGCCCGAAGCAATCCATAGATATTGCGGCAGATAGAAGCTGGATATCAAAGCGCTTTTCTCACTTTCCACAAGGGCAACCGGACGCTGCTGGTCGGAGGACAAAAGATGTTCACCAAACAGACATTGCCGGAGGTGAAAATTCTCTTTCTTCAAAAGGGAATGTACCCACGTGATGTAGTTGTGCGGCTCTTTAATCCGTCTTCCGTTTTCGGGATTGTAGAGCATCACTTTTCCGGTGCGTACCCGTCCGGAAATATCAACCTGCCAGAAGACCGTAGCTCCCGGCCAATGTTTCGAGGTTCCCACATGGTAGCGTAACATCAGTTCTTCGGTAGCCTCCTGCCCGAAATGGAAACTCAAGAACTGAAACAACTTGTTCGTGTGATACAGCTTCAAGGACTGCCTCATGATTTCCGGCTCAATAAAGGATGGCGCAGAGGGCAGACTGATACGGGACTTTGACACCGGCACAAACTCTTCGCTCAATCGCTCTTTGGCCATCGGGTTCTCGTCAAAATACATTTTGGGCGTATAGTTGTAGCCGCATTTCTGTTCATGGTTGCATCGCCCTACATAATCAGGAAAGTTTATTTGCTTTTCCGTATCAATGTATTTGGCGAAACAACTTTTGCGGTGGCAGTTCGGGCATGTGTGCCGGGTGCTGACACCTTTGTATGGTTCTAATGTGAATCTGTA
>ENA-UEPJ01000334-UEPJ01000334.1-human-gut-metagenome-genome-assembly--contig:-NODE-334-length-65100-cov-18.045676_pt1 | contig 65100 bp, 52 predicted proteins | sample MGYA00242890_ERZ507896 | MGnify/ENA primary metagenome ERZ507896 (study PRJEB26167, sample SAMN06115508) | human gut metagenome | host: Homo sapiens | place: China:Qinghai | collected 2015-08-20...
GAGACACCCTGCGGGCCACCAAGATCTATCACGAGCCGCTGGCACAGGCCGAAAACGTGGAATTCCGTTGGAACAGCACCGTTTCCGCGCTGCTTTCCGGGGACAGGCTGACCGGTGTCCGCCTGCGGGACACCGTTACCGGTGAGGAAAGCGTGGTGGACTGCGACGGCGTATTTGTCAGCGTGGGCCGACAGCCCGCCACGGCGCTGGCGGCGGGTCAGCTATCGCTGGACAAGGGCGGCTATATCGTGGCCGGAGAGACCACGGAGACCAGCGTTCCCGGCGTTTACGCCGTGGGCGATGTGCGGACAAAGCCTCTCCGTCAGGTGGTCACCGCCGTGGCAGACGGCGCGGTGGCAGTCCACATGGCGGAGGAATATATCGCGGGAGGCATCTGACATGAAGAAAAAGCTGAAAAAGTGGCTCCGCCCGGTGCTCTTTACCCTTGGCGGCGCGCTAATGGGCCTCGGATACTACGCCCTTGTGGGCTGCTCCACTGGAAGCTGCGCCATCACCGCCAGCCCGGTCAACACCATTCTGTACATGGGGCTGATGGGCTGGCTCCTGTCCGGGATCTTCGGCAGTCAAAGTGCGTGACGAGGCGTGGATGGATCGTCAGGGCATATTGCCATAGAAGTCCATCCACTCGTCAACCCCGGATTTGCTGTGCGAACTCTCCGTGTGAGCCAACTCGTGCACGCTCCTCTCAAACCTCCAAATTAAGAATGTTCAAGTTGAATATTCATTGAATATGACAATTATCGTGCAGTAATGGGAATGATAACTGAAATTTTCGATACCGAGACAGTAAAAGTGGGAACGGCGAAAACCGTTCCCACTTGCGTTTTGTATGCAGCTTTTCCCTGCGTCACATCGTAGAGAAAGATGCCTTCGCCCAGCAACGTATCGTTAGTGTCATGCTTACGGATGTTAAAGAGAACGGAGCAGTCGTGTTTCTTGGAAAGCTGTACAATATCATCCCCGGTAAAAAGCCATTCACCAGGGCCTTTAACAGCGCCCCATCCGCATTCTCATACACCGCAGTGGAGCTACCACCATATTTTTCAGGTAACTGCCCATTTATATGCCGCATCCTCCCTATAGTTCTTTTAGCATAGAAAGGATTTGCGCGCCACTTTGTCAACAGGTCCGTTATTGTACCTTATCAATCCTTGACAGCACCTTATCTAAGTCACGGACAACGTGCCAATTCCGAACAGATTCCGAACATCAGCTCACATTTCTGTCCCAAATAAAGCAAAAAATCCTGAAACCATTGCGGTTTCAGGATTTTAGCTGGTCCGAGTGGCGAGACTTGAACTCACGACCCCTTGACCCCCAGTCTTTTTGATCGCCAAAAAGTTCTGGAAATGTTAAGAATTTACGGAAAAATTGGAAGATTTGCAAACGGTAAAACACAAGCCCTTGCAATTATTCCATATATTCCACGCTAATTCCACCGTATTCCACCACAGCATTTATTCACTCAGTTAATCGCACCTCTACTAGAAGGTACTCCATGTGAAAGCAGAACTAGCAAACCCGGAGATAATCCCCATGGCAATATTCCAAATTACACAGCCTATGATCATGGCTTCGATGAGGAAAGCGAAATATTAACGGTTTCCTTCGGTAACAGCCGATGTAGCCGAAAGCCACTATAGGAATTTCATGTTTGATTGCTCCATTATTTGATAACTCTACCTTTCAATTTTGCCTTTTCGAGCGGGAGTAGCGTCCCCGAAATAGTTGAAAAACACGGAGATTCTATAAAATCGGCTTGGTCAGCGACATTACATGGTAATGAGTTCTTCCGCACACAGGAGTCGCAGTTGCTCCACCACCCCGTCCACCAGTTGGGACAGAGTCAGATCCCGGATGCCCACCATGGTATGACCGCAGAGTCGGTTTACCGGAAGCAGCAGCTTTTTGGCAGCACTTTGTCCAATGGCTACCGCCATGGCTGGGGTAACTTCTCCTGACAAGGCATCGGCCGACAAGATACCGATGGGTCCAACGATAACATCCGCCGTACGGCAGGCTACCATCACTGGGTTTTCCCCGGTGGCTCCTTGATTCGCACCTGCCTTCATCATAGTAGCAGTGGCGATGGCATTGGTACCCACCGCTAAAATCTTACAGGGCAGTTTTGCCGCCTTCACTCGCTCTGCAACCAGAGCACCCATGCGGCCGCTCTGGCCGTCAATAATCACAAGCTTCATGATCTATCCTCCGTTTCCGTCTTTGCTTCCAAGACAGTGGGCAGGCAACGCTACGATTGGTACACACTATTCTTTCGCAACATTCACTCTGAACGGATGCTTCCACTTAAATTTTTTCTTCCCGAACCAACTAAACGATATGTTCTATGATATCATTTTTGCTGGATCAACACAAGAAGCTTTTTGATAGAACGCACACACTAGAGTTATATCATCTCTCACAAAGAAATTCTGGATTTTTCGTAGTATCTCCAATACGACCTTATAGAGTCCGGGATCCCGCGGGGTATATCGCCAGCAGCTACCTGATTGCGAATCCAAGTGGAAGAAATATCTATACGGGTGGCGTGAAGAAATCTCGGCTCATATCCAATCTGTCGCAGTTTGCGCAGACTCTCCTCTAATTCCGACAACTCCGGTATCTCCCTTGGGGCTACAAGAAGTGTCACATACTGACAAATTTCCTGCCAGTGATACCACCTAGTAAACCTAGCAAGCATATCTGTTCCCAACAACCAGTACAGCAGGTATCCCGGAAAGCGCTGTGCCATCCGTTTCACGGTATCAGCTGTGTAAACCGGGCCTGTCTGCCGCAGTTCCTCACCGCTGACCTCTATATACGGGTAGGTCTTCACAGCTAGTCGGCACATTCGCATACGTGTTTCTGGGTCCAACAATCGCTCTGTTTTTTTATAATGTGGAGATGGCGATGGGAGCAAAATGACTTTTACTGGACTGCAAGCCTCATAGGCTGCCTGACACATAGCCAAGTGTCCTTCATGTATCGGATTGAACGTTCCCCCAAACAATACTATGGATTTCATCTCGTCCTCTCCTTTCAGCTCTCTAAGTTTTTTCCTTCCGCCTAATCGAGATGCCAGTCATAGCGGCTCCCTTCTTCACCGCAAAGCACAGCGGGATCGTACTCATCATCAGCGGGTAAAACCACACCATGCCTAGATGTTCATACAGTTGTCCGCCCAAGATCGGTCCCAACGCCATTCCCAAATCAAGTCCCAGGTAATACGTGCTGTTCGCAAGACCTTCTTTGCCCTTTTGCGCCAGTAAAATAGACGTAGACTGAGATACCGAGCAGTTGATTCCATATCCTCCTGCCATCAGCACAGCCGATAGAATCAGTAGTGTATTTCCCCGCATCACTGTCAAGCACAGCATAGATCCCAACGCACTGACTGCGCTGATTTTCATGAAGGATTCAAAAGGAATCTTATCGAAATAATTCTTCAGAACAATCCGCATCGCGAACAAGGAAACTGCGTACAATGGAAAGAAGAGACTTACCGACACCGCAAGCGTCCTTACCTCTACATATTTTACCAGAAATGACTGTGTTGCGCAGTATGGAATTGTAAACAGGGTAACGATTAGCGCTACAGGTATCACGTTTCGTTCTATCAATTCCGACTTCTGTTGAATAATACCGGAAATTGGCGGCTGACCACGATCTCCCACAAATTGGATCAGCAGCGCAGTAACTGCTGGAAAAGCTGCCGCCAGTGCAAACGCCGCTCTATAGCCAAGCCGCTGATACAGCATTATCCCCAAAGATGGAGCTACCGCCATACTGAGTGCGTTCATTGTGCCGTAAATACCCATCCCAGAACCGATTCTGTCTGATGACAGCAGACCTGCCATCCAAGTAGACATGCACACAGAGCAAAGTGAAAAACCCACGCCATGAACAATTCGAGCAAACATCAACTCCGCGGTTCCAGAAGCCCACACATATCCGACACAGGCACCTGACATCAATACGGCTCCGACTAGTGACAGCTTATATTTACTGATTCTGTCTGTCAAGTTTCCAGCTACTGGCCGACATGCCAGAGAACACAGGTTCATAAGTCCGCCGATCACACCCATTACCATACCGTTGGCACCAAGCGATTCCGCAAAGCCGGCAATCAATGGCGTTACAAGCATTGGACAGGCCATATAGCAAAAGCTAGCCGCCAAAATCAACTTGATATCTCTGCGTTTGCCCATATTTCCACCTTCCCATTTTCGTATACCATCTTCGAACCCATGCATTTTCCACTGAATGACCACCCTCTTGGGGAAGTCATTCAGTGGACATGAATGCATATCACATATAACGATAAGGAGTACCATACATGCAACTCATAGATATCAAAAAGGCTTTACTATCCGTGAGCATCAGTTCTCATTGTAGCTCTTTTCCAGACGAACGTAAGAATCGTAGCGCTTGTCAGCCTCGACCTGCGCCTCGGCAAACAGCTTTTCGGCGGTCTCGGGGAACTTGACCTTCAGACCGGCATAGCGAACCTCGCCATCCAGGAAATCCACAACGGGACGAGAAGGCTTCTTGTAATCCAGAGAGAAGGGCTTCTCCTTCTTATCGGGATTATAGCGGTACAGGGGCCACAGACCGCAATCCACTGCCTTCTTCATCTCGGCCTGGGCCTTGCCCATACCGGCCTTGATGCCGTGGTTGATGCAGGGCGCATAAGCGATGATGATGGAGGGACCCTTATGGGCAACAGCCTCGGTGAGGGCCTTCATCAGCTGGCCGGGATTGGCGCCCATTGCAACGGAGGCCACATAGGTGTTGGGATAGTTCATCATCAGACGGCCAAGGTCCTTCTTGGCGGTCTTTTTGCCGCCGTCGGCAAACTTGGCGCTGGCGCCGATGGGCGTAGCCTTAGAGGACTGACCGCCGGTGTTGGAATACACCTCGGTATCCACCACGAACACATTGATATCCTCGTTAGAGGCCATGACGTGATCCAGGCCGCCGTAACCGATATCGTAGGCCCAGCCGTCGCCGCCGTACAGCCACACGACCTTCTTGCCCAGCTGATCCTTGTTCTTCAGGATGTTTTCGGCAGCGATCTTGGCCTCGCCGGTCAATTCGGCCTTTTCCAAAGCGGCGATCAGGACGCGGGCGTCGCTGTCATTCCGATCCAGATCCTCGAAGCTCTCCAGCCACGCATTGATGGCGGCCTTCAATTCCTCAGATCCGGTCAGGCCCAGCAGGGACTCAGCCTGAAGCTTCACATAGTTGCGGCGCTGCTTGACTGCCAGCACCACGCCCATGCCGTTTTCTGCCTGATCCTCAAACAAAGTGGCGTAGTAGGACGGACCGCGGCCCTCCTTGTTCTTCGCGTAAGCCAGAGAGGGGAACGCGCCGGCCCACGCCGTAGAGCAGCCCACGCCGTTGACCCAGTAAGTCTTTTCGCCGTAGAGCTGGGTGATGAGCTTTGCGTAGGGAGTTTCGCCGCAGCCTGCGCAGGCGCCGGAGAATTCCACCAGGGGCTGCGCGAACTGGCTGCCCTTGAGGGTCTTGCGGTCAAACACACCCGGTTTATCGTTGAGAGACAGGGCGTAGTTCCAGTTGGTCTCATCATACATGGTGTCATCCACGGGCTGCATGGTCAGAGCCTTATCCTTAGCCAGGCAGGACTCCGCGCAGCTGCCGCAGCCGGTGCAGTCCAGGGTGCTGACCTGCAAACGATACTTCAGACCGGCGGCGCCCTTGGCGTCCACCATGGTGAAACCGGCGGGAGCGTTCTTGGCCTCCTCCTCGTTCACCAGGTAAGCGCGGATGGCGGCATGGGGGCAGACAAAGGTGCACTGGTTGCACTGCAAGCACTTGGCGGGATCCCAGGTGGGCAGGCTGGCGGCGATGCCGCGCTTGTCATACTTGGAAGTGCCCATGGGATAGGTGCCGTCCTGATAAGGAGCCAGAGCGGAAACGGGCAGGTCGTCGCCCCGCTGACGGTTGCAGGGGATGACGATGTTCTTCACTACATCGGGGAGGCTCTCGTCCACGGTGCGCTCGTCCTTGGCCTGTGCCCAGGAGGAGGGGACCTCCACCTTCACGGGGCTGTTGATACCGGCGTCCACGGCGGCCAGGTTCATGGCCACCACCTTCTCACCCTTCTTGGCGTAGGTCTTTTGAGCGGCTTCCTTCATGTAACGCACGGCATCGTCCACGGGCATTACGTTGGAGAGCTTGAAGAAAGCGGCCTGCAGGATCAGGTTGGCGTGGTTGCCCAGCCCCAGTTCCCGGGCGATCTTGTTGGCGTCCACGGTATAGAACTGGACGTTGTGATCAGCGATGTATTTCTTCACATCGCCGGGCAGATGAAGCTCCAGCTCTGCGGCGTCCCAAGAGGTATTCAGCAGGAAGGTGCCGCCGTCCTTGATCTCGTGGATCATATCATACTTGGTGATATAGGACTGAGAATGGCAGGCCAGGAAGTCGGCGGCCTTGATCAGATAGGTGGAGCGGATGGGGCTCTTGGAGAACCGCAGGTGGCTCTTGGTGATGCCGTAGGACTTCTTGGAGTCATACTCAAAGTAAGCCTGGGTATACATACCGGCGTGGTCGCCGATGATCTTGGCGGAGTTCTTGTTTGCGCCAACGGTACCGTCAGAGCCAAGACCCCAGAATTTGCAGGACACAGTGTCGGCAGACTCGGTGACCAGCGGCTCATGGACGTCCAGAGACAGATGGGTCACATCGTCCACGAGGCCGATGGTGAACATCTTCTTGGCGTTCTCGTCCTTCATGTTGTCATAGACGGCCTTGATCTGGGCGGGCGTCACATCCCGGCCGGCAATACCGTAGCGGCCGCCATAGACGGCGGGGGCGTTGGCCTGACCCTCCAGAGCCGCGCAGGTATCCAGATAAACGGCGCCGCCGATAGCGCCGGGCTCCTTGGAGCGGTCCATGGCGGTGATCTTCTTCACCGTCTTGGGCAGGGTGTTCAGGAAATACTGGATGTCAAAGGGACGGAACAGGTGGATCTGCAACAGGCCAACCTTCTCGCCCTGTGCGGTGAGGTAATCGACGACCTCCTTGGCGCACTCGCAGGCAGAACCCATCATCACAATGACCCGCTCGGCATCCTCAGCGCCATAGTAGTTGAAGATGTGGTAGTCGCGGCCGGTGATCTTGTTGATCCCCTGCATGTAGCCCTCTACGATGTTGGGGATGGAATCGTAAGTGGTGTTGTTGGCTTCCTGACCTTGGAAATACACGTCCGGGCCCTGCACGGTGGTACGGTGGACAGGGTGCTCGGGGTTCATGGCAATGCGGTGGAACTCAGCCATGGCATCCTGATCCAGCAGCTTGGCGGCCTCATCCAGATCCAGCACCTCGATCTTCTGGATCTCATGGCTGGTGCGGAAGCCGTCATGGAAGTGCAGGAAGGGCACGCGGGTCTTGACGGTGGTCAGATGGGCCACGGCAGCCAGATCCATAACCTCCTGCACGCTGGCGGTGGACATCATGGTAACGCCGGTGGTGCGGCAGGTCATCACGTCCTGATGATCGCCGAAGATGTTGTTGGCCTGCTGTGCCACGGACCGGGCCGCCACATGGAACACGGCGGGCATCCGGTGACCGGCCATAATGTACATATTGGGGATCATCAACAGCAGGCCCTGAGAGGAGGTGAAGGTGGTCGCCATAGCGCCGGCCTCCGCAATGCCGTGGAGCGCGCCGGCGGCGCCGCCCTCGGACTGCATCTCCACCAGAGTCACAGGCTGACCGAACATGTTCTTACGGCCGGCCGCTGCCCACTCGTCCACCTTCTCACTCATGGGGGAGGAGGGGGTGATGGGGAAAATTCCCGCTACATCAGTGAAATGATAGGCAACATAGGCGCAGGCCTCATTGCCGTCCATTGTTTTCATAACTTTCTTCTGAGACATGACAGTTTCCTTTCCTAAATCTTTACTCCATGTACTTTCCGACAGGCACGCCGAACCTATCTTTCTTTTCAAATTTGGAGAATCAGTGGTTTTCCCACCGTACCATATCCTTGCAACAAAGACCCACGCTTTCCAAAACCTTGCAAGCAATATGACTCACCATATCATTAACCGTTTGAGGATGATTGTAAAAGGAGAGGACCGGCGGAATAATTGTGCAACCCAACTCTGCCAAGGCCAGCATATTCCGACAGTGGATCACACTCATAGGGGCTTCTCTAGGAACAACTGTCAACCGCCGCCGCTCTTTCAACGTTACGTCTGCGGCACGCAACAGCAGATTGTCAGAATATCCGCTCACAATTCCCGCCATGGTTTTCATGCTGCACGGTACAATCACCATTCCCTCAGTCTGAAACGTTCCACTGGCGATGGAGTTCGCAATATCCGCGCTTTTACAAACCACGTCTGCCAAAGCCTCTAGCTGGACACACCCTGGTTCATACTCCAATTCCGCAGTCCGACGTGCGGACTCCGTCATAACCAGAAAGCTCTCCCAATCCGGTTCTCTATTCAGACGCTCCAGCACCGCCGCCGCAATCGCTATTCCGGACGCCCCGCTGACGCCTACAACCAACCGTTTTTTCACAGCCCATCCTCTTTCCGAATCAATCGTTTCACAAATTAATAACTCTATCCACCAACAGGCAAAAAGGGCGCGCCCGCATTCCGCAAAAGGAACCGCAGGGACGCACCCTTTGCAATTTGCCTTTATTTCTGATTGACAGAGGACTGCTCCTCAACAGCCCTTTGCAAATTCCGCTCGATTTCAGCCATTTCTTCATCCGTCTTGGTAGTTGTCTTGGAAGTCTTAAAGCTGAGAACAATCATGAGGATCAGGAATGCAGAAATTGCCAGTCCCAGAGGGCGGGTCAGCATACCGATGGGATCGCTAGCATTTTGGAGCACCGCACGGCGCATGTACTCATCCAGTGTCCGACCAATCAGAATGCCAAGCAGCATGGGCGGGATAGGATACCCATAAATCTTCATCAGCATGCCGATAAATCCAAAGAACAGCAATACCAGCAGGCTGAAGAGTGTATTGGTGGTGGCATAAGCGCCAACCACGCAGAAAATCAGGATGAAAGGCATCAGCAGGTTGTTGTCAATGGTCAAGAACTTGATGGCAAAGCGGGACAGGACATAACCTACCACACAGAGCATCAGACCTGCCAGAATCATCAAAACAGTAATCCGGCACAGAATACCCGGAGAATCCGCCATCAAAGTGGGACCGGGGCGGAAACCCAACAGAAACAGTGCCGCAATGAACACCGCAGTAGTAGCGCTCCCCGGGATGCCCAGAGCCAAAGAAGGAATCATTGCGCCGACAGTAGATGCGTTATTGGCAATCTCAGCGGCAATAATGCCCTCCGGGCTGCCCTTGCCAAACTCCTCCGGATGCTTGGAACCCTTCTTGGCCAAATCATAGGAGAACCAGCAGGCTGCAGATTCGCCAATACCGGGGATAAAGCCGACCCAAAGCCCCGCCAGCAGACTGCGGAGGACATTGAACTTATTCTTGATAAATTCCTTAACGTTAATCTTGGGGAAACCAGTCTGACCGGTAACGCGGATAGACTCCTTTGTCCGCAATGTATAAAATACCTCGCCCAGACCGAACAAGCCCAAAATCGCCACGGTACTGGACAAACCGCTCATCAGGGAAGCGTTTCCGAAGGTCAGGACCTGAACAGACTGAATGGTCTCGCAACCCACCAATGCAAACACTACGCCCAGCAGTGCAGAAATCCAGCCGCGGAGCATATCCTTGCCAATCAGAGAGCCACAGATCACCAGTCCGAACAGGCAGAACAGGAATACCTCCCAGTTGCCGAACTTCAGCGCCACAACAGTGACGAAGGGCTGAATGAAGAACACGATGATCATGGACACGAGGCAGGCAAAGATGGAGGAATACAGTGTATATCCTACCGCTTCTGCACCACGTCCTTTCTGTGCTAGAGGATAGCCGTCCACCACTGTGGCCGCTGCTGCGGCTGTGCCGGGGATGTTTGCAAGACACGCAGTAATGCCGCCGCAGGAAATAGCAGCCACCAGAATACCAATCAGCAGGGCCAGTGCGTGATTGACTTCCATTTTATAAATAATACCTAACACCAGAGCCATACCCATCGTGGGGCCGAGGCCGGGAATCACGCCGATAACAAAGCCTAAAGCCACACCGCCCAGCAGAATCACCAGGGCCATGGGGTCGGTGATAATGTTCAAAAATACAGAGGGAAGATAACTCCACTCAGATGCGATTGATGCCATATATTCTTTCCCCCTCTTTCTTATGTCATGGGCAACTTCAGATTGATCATAAAGGGCATACCCCATAAGCCCAAGACAATTGCTAGTACAATAAAGAATGCAATATGCAGAGGCTTGCGCTCTTTCCAGTTCAGGAATGTGAAAATTGCGATGGCGAATACAATGGTGGGAATCATAAACTTGAAGAAGTAACAGGCAATGATATAGGCTGCGCTCATCGCCAGTACAATCAGCATGCGGATCAATTCCGCCTTGGGCATAGAAACAGAATTCTTGGTGCCTTTAATCTGCCGAAGAAATAGAGCAAAGCCCAAAATTGTAATACCTGCACCGGCAATGATTGGAATAAATTTGGCCTGAGAGAAAACACCGGCCCACCCTTCCTGCTTAATGGGGTTATTCTTAATGCCGACAGAGCTCACGAGCAGAAAGAGTCCAATTACAGTAACAATTAAACCCTCTGCGCCCTGTTTGATTTTTTTTAGCAAAATAATGCCTCCTTAATTTGGATTCGCTGCGGTACGGGAGAGTGAGAGAGCCCTCTCCCGTACCGTTTTCAAGTTTCTCTGTTTCTTGCGTTTTTCAAGGGGGGAATAAGGAAGGTTTGAGTTTGTGAGGGAAATATCAACCCTCTGTGGGCCAGGCAATAACATCGCTGGTATCGACTTTATCCCAACTGTAGTCAGCGGAAGAAGCGATTCCCAAATCGGCGGCGCTCTTGGCGGTCAATTTCTGCTGCTCCAGAATTTCCACATAGGCTGCTTCACCGGCAGCCATCGTCTGGTCAGCCTCCTCACCGCAGATGGCGACCGGAGTTACGCCAATTTCCTCGCAATACTTCAGATAGGACTCGGAGGTAACAGCCGCTTTCCAGGCTTTTTCAAAAGCCAGCACCTGCTCGGCAGGAGCGGTACGGGGCAGAGCCACGCCCCACATCGCCAGCTTATTGATAGTCTCTGCGATCTCAGGGTGTTCCTCATCAAAGCTGGGCACAGTATAAGATGCACCGCCTGTTGTATTGATAGTTTTCTCGTTGCCCGTGCAGCCCAGCGCCACCAGATCGCCAGACTTGATAAGGTCGGCTACATCACCGTAGGCGATGAAAACGTATTCAATCTCGCCACCCATCACGCCGATAGCGGCGGCGCGGCCGCCAGCATAGGGGACATGCTGAGTGCTGATACCAAACGTGTTACACATGGTAACAGCAGCCAGATGGCCAACGCTGCCCAGACCGGGATTGCCAGAGGTCAGTTTATCGGGATTTGCGGAGGCATAATCGATAAATTCCTGATAAGTAGTGAACTGAGAACCCTTGCCAACACACAGAACATAATCTGTCTGTGCGCTGATAAAGCAGTAGAAGTCCTTCCAGGAATAATCATTGTAATCCATGGCGCGCCAAGTATTGACGGCGGAAATCATGCCGCCCCAGGCGGTTTCGCCATCCTGACCATTCGCAACCACCTGAGCCGCAGCGATGGAGCCGGAGGCACCGGTAACGTTGGTGCAGTTATTGTTTGCTCCAGTGGCAACGCCGACCTCGGAAGCAACCTTGCGGGCAATCAGGTCCGTAGTACCACCAGCAGACCAGCCGATTACACAGTTGATGGTGCCATTGTTAGGATAATTAGGATTAGCAGTAACGGGGCCGGCGTTCTGCTCGGTAGTCTTGCCGCCGCAGCCGCCCAAAAGACACATCGCCATTGCGAGAGCCATAACCAAGGATGCAAATTTCTTCATTTAAAAATCCTCCTCGAATTTTTTCGTTTCGCCCATCTTCTCTGTTGTTCTTTGCGGAATTGCGCTGGATGCTATGATTTCATTGCACCGGACTGTTCCCAGAGGCAACACAAATCATCCATAGTTTTGCATACAGGCAGCGGTTCCATGCTACTGTAACCCAGATCTGCAGCCCACTGGAGTTTCCGGTACGCAGCCTCCATCATGATGGAATTCAGCCCCAGTTCTTCCTCGAGTACCTGACACTCCTTAGCTTCCAGTGCACGACGGCCATCGTGTTCAACGCCGCTGCACACCAGCTGTCCGCAGAAGCCCTCAAACCCAAGCGTCTGGAAAGATTTTTCAATACCTTCCACAATTTCCTTTTCAATGCCGAGACGGCGGGCCGTCATCAGCATCTCCATGGTGAGAGCCTCAACACCCTTCACAAATACGCTGCGGGTCAGCTTCATCTTCACGGGCTTGCCGGCCTCCGGCCCAACGTTGGTCAGGCACATGCCCAGCGGCGTCATCAACTCCTCCATGCGGTTTGCACCATTGCCGCCGATCAGGGTCGGTGTCTTCTGGCGATAAAGAGGGACAGCACCCATAACAGAAGCATCCACATACAGAACGCCGGCGGCCTCAAAGGCCTTCCCCAGCTCCTCTTTGACGGCGGGGCTATTGGTAGTAAGGTCGCAGAACAGATGCTCCTTCGTCATATAGGGCAAGGCACCCATTGCCGCATCCTTCGCAAATTTTGCAGGGATGATCAGAAAAATCACGCTGGCCTTTTTCAGCAGTTCCTCCACGGAGGATACAGGCTCCGTGCCCGTCTCGGCGAGACGCTGTTCCAATACATCTCTTCGCGTTCCAGTGCTCTGCAGTGTTACGTCATAGGCGTACAGCTTTGTGCCCTCCACTTCGCCGAAGCCACCCGCAATGTGGGATGCCGCTTCTCCGAAGCCCAGAAATCCAATATTCATATCTATACCGGTCCTTCAAAAAAATCAGTATAACCGCCTCACCGCAGTTAGTGTCATTATAGAGGATGAGTTGCGACAGGGCAAGCATACTATCAAAAAATCTGCTAAGGATTGCCTGCACTGTATGATAGCATGACGCTTTATCAGAGTTGGACTAAACCGATCTGGTCCTTGATCTTTGAGACGGCAAAATCCATTTCTTGCTTCTGTTCGTCATTCAGGGGCAAAGTGATTTCCTCAACGCCATTCTTACCCAAACGGCAGAGTGCACCGCAGGCCACACCGTTGTACCCAAACTCGCCGGTGAAAATTGCAGAGCAAGGCAGAAGACGCTTGCTATCCGTTGCAATGGCTTCAATCATTTCTGCCAGATTGACGCCGGAGGTCCAGCCGGTGCTGCGCTTGATGCCAAGTCCGGAAAACGTTTTGAACCAATCCCCAGTCATCCGGATAATGGTTTCTTCTTCCTCTTTTGTGAAAGAGATCGGCCGACCGCCACAGGTCACCTGATCCATCAGGCGCACCTGACTATCGCCGTGCTCACCGATACAGACACAGTCCAGCGCACGGTAATCCAGGCCCTTGACCTCTGCGATTGCCCACTTTAGACGCATCGTATCATTGGACGAGAATCCAATGACCTTGCCGGGAGCGGAGCCCATCAGCTTCCAACCCACGTAGGTAAATACGTCCACAGGATTTGTGCAGATGATCACAACAGGGTCCTGCTTGCAATAGGCCTTGAGTTCTTTGGTGATCGGTCCAAGCAGCCCCATGTTGTCTTTCAATCGTTCACTGCGGTCCGTCACCTGACGTGTGGACATATTCGCGGTAATCAAAATAATCTCACAGTCGCCGAGATCCTGATAGGTGGCTGCCGTAATTTTCGTTTTGGAGAATGGAAGAATTGCCTGCCCCATGTCCATTGCCTGATTTTTGGCGGCATTTTCATTCAGGTCCACCAGCTTGATCTCTTCCACAACGTCCTTGATCCCCAGAACAAATGCTGTGGTGGATCCCAGCAGGCCCGCGCCGCCGATGATACCAAGTTTCATATGTTCATCTCCTCGCAGCTAATGTGTTTACTTACTAGGCTCGCACAGACGGGCAATATGACGATAATTGGTATCAACTGCTTTCTGTAGTGCCGCAATCTCTTCCTCATCCAAGTGGGCGAAGCGCTTCATATACTTGGTGAATTCGGTGATAGGCTTAGGCTCTTTCACGTTCACGGTAAAACGGAACTCACCGTACTCAGCCTCCCACAGAGGATAGTAATTGGTTTGGGTGGCCACACGGGACATCTCAATGGCCTTGTCGCCGGGAGCCTTCCAGCCGGTGGGGCAGGCGGAGAGCACATGGATGTAAGCAAAGCCATGCTTGGATGCATCCACAGCCTTCTTCAGCTTTTCCTTGAAATCCTTCATATAAGCGGGGTTGGCGGTAGCAGCATAGGCGCAGCCATGCTCAGCGATCAACATGGCGGCAGGCTTGGCCGTGACCTTCTTGCCGCGGCTGGTTCCGTCCACGGGGGTCGTGTTTGTCCACGCACCCAAAGGCGTGGTGGAGCTGCGCTGAATGCCCGTGTTCATATACGCCTCATTATCGTAGCAGATGTACAGGATATGCTCACCGCGCTCGGCTGCGGCAGAGACCACACCGAAAGCGATGTCTGCGGTAGTACCATCGCCCGCAATGCAGAGGCAAGTAGTATCCTTACCCTTGCGGCGCAGGGCGCGGGATACGCCGGAGGCGCTGGAGGCCATGTTGGTCATCATGGTACCGTAATACTGGATGCTGGTTTTTTCCTGCATCACGCAGCAGCAGGGGCCGCCGAAGAGGATGGTATCCTCGCCGCAGGCCTCCACGGCCATACGAACGATCAGTTCCATCATGCAGCTCTCGCACAGGGGCAGGCCCGGAGAAACCAGGCTCTTATTCACATTTTCAGACATTTCTATAGCCTCCCTTTCTCAGTCTTCCCACATCAGCCAGTTGCACTCGTCAACCTGTTCGCCGTTGGCGGCAGCCATGGTGATGGCCAAAGCCCGCTCAATGTGGTCAATGGTAATGTCCATGCTGGACAGGCCGTCGATGAAGTTAACAAGCTTGGGAGCGTTCTCCATGCCGAAGAGAGCAGCCTTGGTTTCCTGCATCAAATGGCCGCAGTCCCAGCCAACACAGATGCTTCGGTCAAGGATGGCAACTGCCTTCTTGCCTGCCAAAATGCGCCGCAGTTCCTCCTTGGGGAAGGGGCGGAACATCCGTTCACGAATCAGACCGACCTTCATACCGTACTCGTTGCGGGCGCAGTCGATAACGGCCTTGGCATTGCCGGAAGCGGAACCGGCAGTCATCAGAACGATGTCGGCATCCTCGGAAAAGTATTCCTCGATCATGCCGCCATACTTGCGACCGAAAATCTCTTCGAATTCCTTCTCGATCTGGGGGAACTTTTCCTTAGCCTTTTCAATGGCCTTCATCGTCTGATAACGATATTTCACATAGTTGGGGCCGGAGTAACCCACATCGAACTGCATGGACTTGCCATCGGCAAAGGTAGTACGCTTGCAGCCGGACACAGGAGCGAGGAATTTGTCCACCTGCTCCTGCGTAGGCACATCCACAGGCTCATAGGCATGGGACATATAGAAGCCATCGCTGGCCACCATGACAGGCAGCAGAATGTCAGGATCTTCGGCCAGCCGGTAGGCCATCAGCACGCAGTCCAGCACTTCCTGCGGGGAAGCGGGGTCCAGCTCCAGCCAGCCGGAGTCGCGGACAGTCATTACATCCTGACGGCTGGTGGACACGCCGCGCTGCGCGGGGGTCTCGCGGGTAACGTCCACCATGACGGCGGGAATGCGCATACCGGCAGCCACCATCAGCGGTTCGTTCATAAAGGCCAAGCCCCAGGAGGAGGTGGCGGTGAACACGCGGGCACCCACAGTGGATGCACCGATGATGGCGCTCATAGCAGAGTGCTCACCCTCAACCTCAATAATATCGCAGTCGAGCTCACCGGCTGCAACGACCTTGGTAATGTCCTCGGAGATCTGAGACTGGGGCGTAATGGGATAAACGGCAGCCACCTCCACACGGGCAAGCTTCGCGGCATAAACAGCGGCCTTATTGCCACTTAAAACTTTCAGCATGATAAATTCCCTCCTTACTTCTCTTCTGCCTGCATAGAGATGGTCTTCTTCGGGCACTCGTTGACGCAGATACCGCAGCCCTTGCAGTAATCATAGTCGGGCACGTAATAGCCCTCGGCGTCGGGACGGATGCACTGAATGGGGCAGTAGGTGGCACAGATGCCGCACTTGATGCAGCCGCTCTTGTCCACCACAGGGCGGCGGAAACGCCACGTTCCGGTGGGAGTAACCAGATACTTCTCCTTAGTGTCGGACCAGGGGGACTCATACTCAGGCTTGGGAGGCTTCTTGCAGGAGGTGATGTGCTCCAGGAAGAGGGGCTTTTCCTTCTCTTCCATCTCCACTTCGTCATAGGTGTAAACAACAGCCTCATCATAAGCGCGCTGCAGCGCCAGCTCATTCTTGCTGGCCAATGCTTTGCCAAGGCCGGTGTACATGGCTTCCTTCACGTCCTCCAGAGCAACGAGGTCAGTGCCCTTGGCCAGCGCACCCAGCATGATCATATTGGTGGTGTTACGCTTGATCACATCAAAGGCAATCTTCAGGCCGTCGACCATGATGATCTTGCCGGGCTTGACGCCGGAAGCCAGAACCTCATTGACATCGGTGCCGCAGGCCACGATGGTGCCGCCATTGCGGAAGCCCTCGAAGGTCTCAGGCTTACTCAGCAGGGAGGGATCGAACACCATCAGAACGTCGGGATGATAGCACTTACTCTTCTCACGGACAGGAGCATCGGCCACGCGGGCAAAGGCGATAACAGCCGTGCCGCGGCGCTCAATGCCGAAAGAGGGGAACACAGAGCAGTACCGCCCTTTTCTCATCATGGCGTTGGACATTACTTCCGCTGCGACAACGACACCCTGGCCACCTCGGCCATGAAGTCTGATTTCGCTCATACTTGTTTCACCATTCCTTTCAAATATCTCACTTATCTATCCAAATAGCTCACGCTCTTTGAATTGCAATTATAATGTGGGCAACTACTTTCTTTGCAATCTTATAAGAAGTATCCTGCCTTCCTTGCCTCATAGGTCAACTGATCCCGGAATTCGGGGTGTGCAATGGAAATCAAAGCTTTTGCACGCTCCGCTAGGCTACGGAACCGAATCTCTGCAATGCCATATTCCGTGACGATATACTGCACATCTGCCCGGGAACCGGTCACAGCGGAGCCGGGGGCCAGAGACAGATTGATCTTGGAAAACCGCGTCCCGTCCTTTTTCTTTCCAGTAGAATTGATCATGATGTAGGATTGTCCGCCCGGAGCCAGCTTCGCGCCGCGGATAAAATCCGCTTGGCCGCCGGGACCACTGAACGTTGTAAAACCGATACTTTCGGAACATACCTGTCCTGTCAAATCTACTGCAATTGCCGAGTTAATGGAAATAAAATCATTTAGCTGAGCAATGACGTAGGGATCATTAACCCATGAAATGCTATTCATTTCGATCTGATCATTGTTGTCTACGTAATCATATATCTCCTGAGTTGCGCGCTGGCCACCCGCGAACGCAAACACCGTTTTGCCCGGCTTCAATGTTTTGCGGCTATTGTTCACCACGCCCTTTTTCATCAGTTCCATCAAGGATACTGAGAACAGTTCCGTATGGATGCCCAAATCTTTATGATCGAAGAGCAGGTTTCCCACTGCGTCAGGAATCCGCCCAACGCCGATCTGCAGTGTCGCGCCATCAGGAATCCGTTCCGCAATCAGCTTGGCCGCCTGATAATCGATCTCATCAAAGGTTTCCTTTTTGGCCGCAGTATACAGTTCCGCTTCTTCCTCAAAAATCGCCGTTACCTGACTTACGTGGATTCGGTTGCAATCGCCTAAAATCCGGGGAAGCTTGGGATTTACCTGAACAACGATCCGTTCTGCAATCTTTGCACCGACCTGATGCCCCAGAGAATTGAATCCCATGTAAAAATAGCCTTCATCATCCATGGGTGTGCATTGGATAAACATGAATGTCGGCTTGATACGTTGCTCCACCAAACGATCCGTGTCGCTGTAGTGCGCCAGAATGGCACCCTGTGGATGCCCCTCCGCTTGAGCCTTCCGCATCGGAGGACTCAGGAATGTACCGTAATGTGTGATATGTCCCTCGGTTTCTCCCCGCAGAAACGGATAGTCCTTGTTGAGCATAAACATGGAGTAAAGTTCCACACCCTCCAGTTGCTCACTGCGTTCGCACAGGCTTGTCAAGAACACATTTGCTCCTCCGTACACCATGATTCGATCATGGGAGTGTACCAGATTCATAGCGCATTCCTTGTCTGTAAGCTTTCTCTTATACTCCTGTCTAAAATCCATAGTGTTTTTCCCTTTTCCTTTCCATTTCACCTGATCTTCCTGCACTTTTTCTCTTTGACAATTTCAATTATATAAGGGTATTTCCGTATCCTCAAACAGCAAAAAGTCCACATTTCGACAACATTGGCGCAGCTTTTCACCATTTGCTTGACAGGCTACAGCAAAAAGTTGTTGGTCGTTTTGCACATACGTCATCAGTTGGAGTTCTAGTTTTTTCACATTTTTGTGTGATAAGTAGTTGACATTTTCTCTATTATCTGCTATTTTAACCGCATAAGGTTTTCACCTTTTTGACGAAACTCCACGTTGCTTTTTTGTGGAAAACCGTTTTATCATGAATGAGGTAGATTGCATGGATGTCCGGCAAATGCGATATTTTTTGGAAATTTGTAAATACGGAAGCATTTCCCAAGCAGCCAGTAGTCTGTATATCTCTCAACAGGGGCTCAGTAGCGCTGTCCGCAGATTAGAAGTTGATCTTGGCTGCGATCTTTTTTATCGCAAGGGCAACACCCTTGTTTTGACGGAACATGGACAATATTTTTTAGATCATGCAGTAGATATTGTGAATAATATTGATAAACTTCAGAACCATTACCGCAATATCAAGCAAATGGGAAATACGCAATTGTCGTTGATGATTATATACAGCGTCCTGTCAAAAAGTCCTATCTCCCTGCAGCAACTACTTCTCCGAGAGCACAAGGGGATCGATTTGAAAATTGGCGAATGCTACACCAACGAATGCAGTCAGTATTTGGAGGATGGTGCATGCAATTTTGCCATCTGCTACGAGCAGGACTGGTGCTCGCAGTATAAAACAGACTTTTTGTTCCGCGTGCAACACTGCTTTGTTGTCCACCGGGAACATCCGCTAGCCTGCTGTGACACCATCACACCGGATCAACTTAATAATGCCCGGATCATTTACCCTGAAAAGCAAACTGCCGCCTATAAAAAGCTCACGGATCTTCTGCGTACGCACAATGTCCACCCAAATATCGTTATGTTCAGCAGTCAAGCTCTGCAAATTTGCAATCTGATCATGCAGGATCATTCCCTGATTGCCCGATTACCATTGAGTGACGCACTTTCTGTCGGCAACCCTGACTTGAAAATCATACAGTTTAGAGATATCGATTTTTCCAGTCGGGTTCTTCTGGTTCATCCGAAGGATTCTCCGTTTTCTGACATCGAAAGGAATTTTCGTCAGCAGGTACTGAATGCCGTTAGAAATGATCAAAATTGAAATACCGCCACCTCGCAAAATTTGAGCCCACACAAAATTATTCACCACGTCCGTTTACCGTCAACATTCTCGTTTAATACATTGCAGAATGATGCACGCAGTTCATAGTTGAACTGCGTGCATCATTTTGCTGTCTTTAATGAATTCTCTAAGAATTCTTGTTTTTTGCTAATTCAAGTAATCACTCAAACGAATTTTTTCATAGTCCTTGATTTGAATCTTCTGAAAGCGATCTTGTTCACCCAAGGGAGGAATCGTCGCATCAACTCCCATTTTATCACTAGTTCCTCCTCTAGATGAGGGATCCAACTTATTGCCCATGGCATCCGAAATGATGATTACGTCCCGCGATGCCTGAACCCGGTTGGCAATAGCCCATTCCACATCCTGCATATCATAGATGTCAATATCTGGATCCACAACTACCACATGCTTAATCTCCGTGCTGCTGGTAAAGGCCGCAAACATGACATTCTTTGCCTCTCCTTCATATCTTTGATCCAACTGCACAACCGCATGATATCGGCATCCGCTCCCCGGTGTGATATGAACATTTTTCACATTGGGTGTCACCTGCCGCATAATTTCCATCATCGTGGCCTCTCGGGATACGGCGCCTAACAGGAAATGTTCCATGGTTGCAGGAATGATCGTATGGTAAATCGGACTACTGCGGAATGTCATTGCCGTTATCTCAATAACTTGACGCAGAGCTTTGGGGCCGTAAGTGCGGGGATATTCTCCAAACGGCCCCTCCGGTTCCCGTACAGATGGCAGGATCCGCCCCTCCAAGATAATTTCGCTCTCCACCGGGACTTCGATATCTACCGTCTCACACTTCGTCAATTCAATAGGTTCTCCCAGCAGTGTACCACCAATCTCAAACTCGTCCACGCCCAACTGCGTTGTGGCTTGAGAAGCCAGCAACAGTGCGGGATGCACACCAATTGCCAGTGCGATTTCCAGTGGCTTTCCCTGTGCTTCCGCTCGGCTAAACAGCTGATTTGTATGCCGTGGCAACAACAATGCACCCAAATGGTTCCGGTCCTGAATTTCGTGCCGATGAATGGCCACATTCCGCACACCCGTTTCTGGATCCTTTGTAATGCACAGAGCAGCAGTCAGATACCGTCCTCCATCTTTTTCATGGTGCACGCAAGCTGGCAGCAACCCCAAATCCACCTGTTCGCCTGTCAGTATGCGCTCCTTCACAGCCAATCCGGCACCTGAAACTTCTTTGCAGGGTGTCAGATCCTTTAGGGCCTGGGTATAGCGCTTTACAAGCTCTGGATATGTAAAACCCATAGAGTGTGCAATAGACTCTCGCGATGTAACAAGTCCTGTCACCACCGGCATCCTACTACCCTTCACTGACTCAAAAAATGCGCCGTACTGCGGCTCCAGTTTTTTTCCAACCGCCGCAAGCTCATGCAGCGGACTTACAGTTTTATGAATATGCTTCATCAGCCCCTGCCGATCAAGCTCGTCTAGCCAATCTCGCAAAATTGGTTTCATAAAATCCTCCTTATAATTTCATATGCGGTCCAGCGGCAAACCGGTTTTGTTTGTAGTTGATTTACTATCCGCGTTTTTCACCGTATGGAAGGCCGGAGAGCGGAAGGATAATCGCTCTCCGGCAATTTCGTTTATTTTTCAGTCTTCAACGTTTCCAGTACGCTCATATCTACGCCGCGCTGGCGGAACCATTTGGGCAGCAGTTCCTTTTCAACCCGTTCACTGACTGCCGGTGCCTTGGCAATCAACAGTTCAGCCAAAGACTCTGAGCAATTCAAGCCACCCATAGCGCCATCGAAAATCAGCACCTTATCCGTTCCAGTCACGTGATACGCAAATTCCATAGCACTTTCCGTTGTCTTGGCAATTACCGCATGATCCATATATTTGATGTTCATTGGCTCCATATCAAACATCTTCGCCTGCTCTGCGCCCACAACTACTGTAGGAATATGCTCAGAGAAGAAGGCGGAAGGATAACCGGTCCAGGAATAATTGTGGACGCACATTTTGATGGCTGGATTCAGCGGAGGAATTTCCTTCAATAGCGGTTTGCCTTTCTTGGTGTAGAAGGCTTCCGTGTACCAAGTGTAGCCCGGCAAGGGCGTCTTATCCATATCATAGAGGTCTGTATTCGCTCCAGCAAAGTTTGCGTAAATTACGCCTGCGGAGAATACATATGGTACGGGGCATGGGAAATCCAGTACAGCAATGCACTGATCGATCTCGCCAAACAAAGTCATGATCTTTCCGTAAATCTGACAGCCGATAAAGGTCGCACGATCATTGATGGCATACAGATCGTTATCCGCGTCCACGCCGATCACGCCATGAGGGCCGACATTCAAAAACGCGCCGAAAGCAAACTTGCTTTGGACAAACTCAGATTCAAAAATTGCACGTGCCGTAAAGTTGGCCGCGCGGGGGCCAAGATTCTGGTGATATGTAGATCGGGACTCTATTCTGGCGTAGGACATGGAGAAGGGCTTGACCGCTTTATCGATTTGACGGTGGAAATGCACTTCGCGCACATCGGTATGGTGAGCGTGAATGATCCAGTCGGCATCATAGACCGCTTTGATTCCATATAATGTACCCACTTCGGTTTCAATGGGGATTCCTTCATCTACAGGCGCAATGCCTTTCACCTTACCCTCATAGTAGGTGTCCAGGCCATAGCGTTTCATATATTCCTCTGTCTCACGGAAACGCATACCCACACCAGCACGCAGGCGGATATTCTTGCAACCCGTTTTTTCAATCACAACATCCCGTATCGCTTTCAGCAAGATCGCATAAGGCTGTCCGCCAAACAGAGTAAAACCATGGTGAGAGGCGAGCACGTTCACCGACTGATCCGGTTTGATCATGCTCATATCTACCTTCCGCAGTTCTTCCTTTGCCAGCTCATATAATCTGTCCAAAGCACCATCCGGACCCGGATAAATGACGTCGGGCAAATCTGGAAACAACTCTTTTAATCGCAGGGACACCATTCCCGGCATCTCTGCTACTCTTTTTTTAACCAATGCCGGGTCAATTCCGTACTGAGACGGTTTAGGTGCAATCGGCATAATCGGTGGATGCATCAGCTTGTTTTCCATCTCACTTACCCTCCTCTTCATTTTCTACGTGGCACTTCACCACTTTATCCAACAGTTCTCTGTCTTCGTCAAAATAGAAGCCGCGGGAATTATACTTTTCTTTCACGTCTTCAGGAATATCCCATGCTGTTACCGTTGTACCATACCACTGCCATCCGTTCGGATCTGGATGCAATTCGTTCCCTGCCGCCTGCACCATTCGCAGCAGAGGCTGAATGCACTCAATTGTACAGCCTGTGCGCATACCTGTGCGTGTGGAAACTTCCTCTGGCGTTGTCGCACCGTCCAGTAAGCATGCAGCGACTTCCTCTGCACGGGTACCAACACAGTAGCACACCACCTGTTCGGGATTCAAATGCGCCTTTTCACACAACTCGCGGATTTTTGTATAGTCAAATTTGCTCACGTCCACACCAACGTCATATGGATCTTCCCGCTCCACCATTTTTATGGCATACTTCGGGCAACGATCCGCGCAGTTTGCGCAGCCCATGCACTTATTCGAATCGGACTCCGATTTCCGATTTGTGACATGGATCGCATACACAGGGCACACCTTCTCGCAAATCTTGCACCCAATACACAAATCCGGATCAACCACGGCCTTCAATGTTACATGTTTCACTGTGCATCCTCCTCTTCTTTCCTTATGTTTTCTTCTTTAGATAAACTTCACCGTCACGCTGCCCATCCCACAGAAACTGGCGGTCACACTATCACCCGCCGCCACGGGAACCATCCCGGTCAGGGCGCCTGCCATCACAATGCTACCTGCTTCCAATGCAATGTCAAACTCTCCCAGCATATTAGCAAGACTGGCAACTGCGGCAGCTGGATTTCCCCACACTTCTGCCGCCGTGCCACTGTTGACTAACTCGCCATTTTTTTCCATTGTCATGCCAGTCAATCTCATATCCACTTGTTCGATTGGCGTCATTCGACCACCAATTACAAATCGCGCCGCAGAACCATTATCCGCAATGGTATCCTGCAGTTTGATTTTCCAGTCCTTGATTCTGGAATCAACAATCTCAATGGATGGCACCACGAACCGCGTTGCCGCATAAACATCTGCTACGGTCACGCCAGGGCCTTTCAGTGTTTTTTCCAAGTAGAAGGATATCTCCCCCTCCGCACGGGGTTGGAGCAACTCCTCCGTGTGGCAGGGTTTCCCTTCGCTCAGCAACATAGTATCAAACAGATGTCCATAATCCGGCACATCAATATTCAGCATTTTCTGCATTGCTGAGGCGGTCAGGCCGATTTTCATGCCGATCACCTTTTGGCCCGCTTCTTTTCGTTTCTTTACATTCTCCAACTGGATCATGTACGCATCCTTTACGCTCATTTCTGGCTCGGATGCCGTGATCATCGGGATCTGTTCCCGCTTGCTCTCCGCTTCGCGCAGTGCCTCTGCCCACTTTTTGTAGTCCAATTTCATCACCTTTCTTTAATTTCCTCCGTGTTTGAAGTGACCGCTACGGTTTTTCCATTTTTCTGCCAGTACGGATGCTAACTGCACCGCAACTTCTTCTTTTTCCATTCCTTTTTCCAGCATTTCCACCAACAGCGGCCCTGTCATTTCGACTTCATCATGCGGACCAGGCAGCGTTACCAACGTAGATAGTCCAACGCGACCCACGCCGATCCGCACACCGTCCTTCACGTGCCGTCCATGACCCCTTTCATATCGAACAATATACGGAGTCGCTGCGTCAGGATCCAAATTCAATACGCTCTCCACAGAATGGTCTTTGTCTTCCGCACCCACACCGCCGGTTGTGATGATCAGTCCAAAGCCTCTGTCCAGTGCTTCCGACAGTTCCTCTGTCATGGCGTTTTCATCGTCCGGAATAATCCGTCCGACCGTTACCTTATATCCATGCTTTTCCAAGAGATCTTTCAAGTACGGCGTATTGGTATCGAGGATCAATCCCTGTTCTAATTCAAAGCCCGTCGGGTATACAATAGCCCGCCGACGCACTTTTTCCATGATCTCGCTCCGCATGGATTCCACTCGTCGCAACACCACCTCCGGCTCTGCTGTCTGCGCACAAATCAGACCGAGGATTCCGTTTGAGTGGATCCGGCTTTCTTCTGATAACTGCACCCCAGGCAGTGCGGAAACTGCCGCCAACACCGCCTCTTCTTTTCCCAAAATATTCTCCTCTGGAATCTCCTTTTCCAGAACGTCCAATGTAATATGATTTGGCCGTACATCCACCACCATTACCTTTTCTGCTGGTAGGCCCAGAACCTGAGCCACTGTACCGGCCAGTGCCGTCAAATCCGCGCCGTCCAGTGTAATATTCTCAATCCACAGTTCGGTCTTTTCAAGTAGGTTCATTACACTCATGACTGAACCTCCTCAACCACATCCAAACGCATATCTAACAATTGGGCATCCACAATCTGTTTTCCGATGCATAGAATATCAACTCCTGCATCCGCCAGTACCGGGATATCCGTCAGTTTCACATTACCTGCAAATGCAAGCTTCACCTGACCACGTCGGCCTTGACGTTCAACCTCCACCCGGCACGCCTTCAAATCTTCACGGTTCCCCGTATCCACCATCAGGACATCTGCGCCGCCCTCCAGCGCCTGCCGCGTCTCCTCCTCAATCGTGTTGTTCTGTCCTTTTATCTGAATGATTTTTGTGGCGTTTTCCAACGGCTTTGCCGCCGCCAGCGCCGCTGGTATGGATCCAAGCATCCTGATATAGTTTTTATCAATGTACACCATAGGAGGTTCGCAAATTCGAAATGCTGCGCCGCCAGACGCAATTGCCCGTCGGATGCTCTGCTTCAGAACTGGCGGCATTTTTTTCCATGAGCCAGATACGATCCGCACACGCTTTTGGGCCAGCAGATTCGCCGTTTCAGCGGCTGTCGCAATACCAGAACTTTTGGCCAACGTTCCCATCAATTGCTCTTCGGCCTGCGCAATCTGCTTCGCCGTTCCACGAAAGTGTCCGAATCGCTCTCCCCGGGAAAGGTGTGCACCTTCCCCCTTACACAGTTCCAGATCAATTCCAAGCTGCTCAGCGCAGACATATGCGTCTTCAACGCCGGACAGCACTCCTGCATGCTCAGCTGTAATTACAACGCTGTACTGCCGCCCTTCCAAGTCTTTGAATAATATATCCCGAACGTCCTGCATAGCGATTCCTTTCCACTTTCCACATTTTTGCTTATTTAGCCCATTCTCTTTACACTTTTTCCAAAGCATGCTATGATACAAAAACAATTCTTGTATACATTTTAAGCGTTTTCTCAATCGACCACAAACAGTAAAAAGGCAACATCCAACAACCATTCTCTGAGTTTCAAACTTTTTGTTGTAGTGTTACCGCAAAAATTTTCAAAATCTGGAGGTCTGTTATGGCGCAATCCCTTTCTTTTGAACGCATGGTACTGGGGCATACTATCACTGCTGTTCTTTTTCCCGCCGGAAATGATTGGTGTGTAATAATCACCGGCGGTTGTCTGCCGCATATAGGGAGTATTTCGACCGCATGTTGGCAACCCACAGGAGTAGAACTTCAGGAAATTCTTCTGCCCACTCACCGAGATAATGTCGTAAGTCGCCACTTTGCGGAGGTCATCTGCCAAAAACTCCACACAACTGTCACTGTGGTCTGTGGGATCCACTATGATGCGCCTGGTCCAAACGGCTTAGAGAAGATTCTGTCCTGCACAGACGCATTACTATCGGATATTCTAATTTTCTTTTCGGAGCAGTTCGCACAAGAACTCAATACAAAGTAGTCCGTTTGTCAAGGGATCCGCAAGACCATTGCCCACATCAAACGGGATCGGATGCTTATTTTGTTCATACATCAGGATAGTTGCGGGTACAACATCTATTTGCTCAGCAAGCTGTCTGGTAGTCAGAGACTTTCTCTGTCTGAAATACCTCAGATTGTCACCGGGCAGATTACTTGTGGGCTTTTCCTCAAAAGGTATCGTGACATGGAGCAAAAGCCTTCCTTGGTAAAATTGACACAACGATGTGTGATTGAAAATACCATTGCTAAGACTATGTGATATTTACAGTTCCAGCGTGTATGTGCAAGACTATCTATTTCCTCTTTCTTTTGTGTTCCAAACATGGATATTCCTCCTCTGCTACTTTTCTTGCGGTCGGCAAACCTGCTTCGATTGTAGCATGGGAGGTTTATCTTTTCCCACTCATAGGCTTAGCCTTTTTTATTCCACGGGCATAGCCCGTGGTTGCCTGTTTTCAACAAGGCGGAATGCCCCCGGCCATTGGCCGGGAGCTTGCTTGTTTATCTCAATATAGAATATGTTCGCAATGTCATATTTTACTGAAATATTTTGCGGTTTATAATCGCAAAACCGATTGACCGTTGGTGGGAATTGCGGTATACTATCCACAGACGGAGGTGGACAAAATGATTTACAGACCTTTGTATGTCGATAAGATCATGGCTTATGTGGATACGCCATTTGTAAAAATCCTTACGGGAGTACGCCGCTGCGGAAAGTCAACGATCCTGAAAATGATTATGGAGCGATTGAAAACGCAGCATAACATCCCGGAGGAGCGCATTGTCAGCTGCCGCTACGACTCGATGGAATACGAGGATATGACGGCAAAACAGATGTACACGCAGCTGAAAGAGCATCTTTCGCCCGATGGAAAAACCTATCTGTTCCTCGACGAGGTGCAGGAAATCAAGGGCTGGGAAAAGGTCGTCAATTCACTGGCGTCGGACTTTGATGTGGACCTGTATGTGACAGGCTCCAACTCCCGCATGATGTCCTATGAAATTTCAACCTATATGACGGGACGGTATGTGTCTTTCCGCATCTTCACCTTGTCCTTTGGCGAGTACCTGATGTTCAAAAGCCAATATACCGAGGTGGGAGAGCCGAAAGCCGAGCTTGCCAACTATGTGCGCTTGGGCGGTTTCCCGGCAGCGCACTTGCAGGAGTACTCTCAGGACGAGGTCTACACCATCGTGCGGGATATCTATAACTCCACGATTTTTTCCGATATTGTCAAGCACAATCAGGTGAGGAAGATCGATCAGTTGGAACGAGTGGTCAAGTACACCTTCAGCAATGTGGGCAACACCTTCTCGGCAAAATCCATTTCGGATTATCTGAAAGCGGAGCACCGTGCGTTGGACAACGAAACGGTTTACAGCTACTTGGAAAAATTGGAGAAAGCCTATTTGCTTCACCGCTGTTCCCGTTTTGATTTGCAGGGTAAGGAGATCCTGAAAACGCAGGAAAAATTCTATCTTGCAGACACCGCCCTGCGGTACAGCGTCCTTGGCTACAACGCTGACAGCGTGGCATCCAGCCTTGAGAATGTCATGTACTTGGAGCTTTGCCGCAGAGGATACACCGTCCATGTCGGAAAGTCCGGCTGTGGGGAAATCGACTTTGTGGCGGTTCGCCAGAACGAAAAGCTATATGTGCAGATCACACAGGAGGTTCGTTCGGAAAAGACGGAGAAACGGGAGTATGAGCGTTTGTTGGAAATCCATGACAACTACCCCAAATATGTTCTCACAACCGATGCGTTTGCGGGAGGAAATTACGAGGGCATCAAGACTATGCACATAGCGGACTTCCTGCTTAGCTCGGAATACTGATTTTATAGTATTTCCTTTTATTATCCCTTACCGCTCAGGCTGCCATCAAGGAGATGTAATTCTCCCACAAGGGCATCAACCAACCGCATAACCGCAAGCCTCCGGTCAATGACCGGAGGCTTGCCGTGTTTTTCTTTTATACCCCTTGTGCTTATACCGTTTTCATTCCCCAAAACGTGCAGATACACCGAAATAAGGACCGAAAGGACCTCGCAATTGCATCTAATCAGTTCAATGCTCCAGCTGGTCCACGAACTGCCGGGCTGTCCGTCCGGAACGGCTGCCGCTGCGGACCTGCCAGGTGGCGGCTGCGGCCCGGAGCTGTTCCGGCGAGAGGTCCGTCCCCGCCTTTTCCGAAAGTGCGGAGACGATCTGCTGGTATTCCTCGAAGGTGGGGGCCGGGTAGAAGATCTGCAAGCCGAAGCGGCTGGCCAGAGACAGCTTTTCCTCCACGGTATCGGAGCGGTGAATGTCGCCGTTGTGCTCCACATCGCCGCGGTCGCTCCACACCTCCCGCACCAGATGGCGGCGGTTGGAGGTGGCGCAGATCCGCACGTTTTCCGGCGGCGCCTCCGCCCCGCCCTCCATGACAGCCTTCAGATATTTATAGGAGGTCTCGTTTTCCTCAAAGGACAGATCATCCAGAAACAGAAGGAAGCGATAATTGCGGCCCTTTACCTGCCGCAGAATGTCGGGGATCAGGTCATACTGCTCCTTGTAAAGCTCAATGAGCCGCAATCCCTGATCGGCGTACTCGTTGACGAGGGCCTGGATACTGGTGGATTTTCCGGTACCGGCATCGCCGTAGAGCAGCACGTTGTTGCTGCCCTTCCCCCGCAGAAAGGCTTCCGTATTGCGGATCAGCAGATCCTTTTGCTGCCGGTAGCCCACCAGATCCGCCAGACGCACAGGAGGACGGTCCTCCACGGGGACCAGCTCCGCGCCGTTCCCTGTCCTTCTGGCCCGGAACACCTGCCCCATGCCCAGCAGACCGACGCCCCGGGTCTGGTAGAACGCCGTCAGGCGGTCCAGCAGCCCCTCCGGGGAATTGGCGGCGGCCAGTTCCCCACTGAACGCCAGAAACGAGGCGCAATCTGCGGTATGGCGGCTCTCGTGGCGGAAGTCCCGCAGCAGCGGCCACACCCCGCCCTCCAGCGGCGCGTTCAACAGCTCAAAAAAGAGCTTCATATCTGCCAGTGCCAATGCTTCCAGTGTGTCCTGTCCGCCGGAATGCCGCTCCCACGCGAGGGAGAAAGGGTTTTCGCTTGACACAAGCTCCCGGGCGATACAGCAGCGCCACAGGTCGCCCTGCCAGCCGTTTTCCACGGCCAGCGCCACCAGCTCCCCCTGAGCGGCCACGCGGACGGCTTCCTCCGTCGCCATGAGCCGCCGGAGAAGGCTGTCCGGCTTCTGCCGGAACAAAATCAGGCTGTCTAATGCCTCAACTGTGTGCATAAGTTCCGCCCTCATTGCAGAATAGCGCCCTTGTCGGCAGAGGACACCAGCTTGGCGTAGCGGGTCAGATAGCCGCTCTTGATCTTCGGCTCCGGGCAGACCCAGGTTTTCCGGCGCTCCGCCAGCTCCGCGTCCTCCACGCACAGGTGGATGGACCGGCCGGGAATGTCGATCTCAATGAGATCCCCCTCCTGCACCAGACCGATCACGCCGCCGGAGGCGGCCTCCGGGCTGACGTGGCCGATGGAGGCTCCCCGGGTCGCGCCGGAGAACCGGCCGTCGGTGATGAGGGCCACGTCCTTGTCCAGTCCCATACCGGCGATGGCGGAGGTGGGGTTCAGCATCTCCCGCATACCGGGGCCGCCCTTGGGTCCCTCGTAGCGGATCACCACCACGTCGCCGGGACGGATTTCCCCGGCGTAGATGACGGCGATGGCCTCCTCCTCGCTGTTGAACACCCGGGCGGGACCTTTGTGCCGCAGCATTTCCGGGGCCACGGCGCTCTGCTTCACCACGCAGCCGTCCGGGGCCAGATTGCCGAACAGGGCGGCGATGCCGCCGGTCTTGGAATAAGGCTCCTCCAGCGGGCGGATGAGACTGGTGTCCAGATTCTCCGCCGTTTCCAGATTTTCCCCTACAGTCTTACCTGTCACGGTGGGCAGCGAGGTATCCAGCAGACCGGCCTTGGTCAGCTCCTTCATCACGGCCCAGACGCCGCCGGCCCGGTCCAGATCCTCGATATAGGTGTCACCGGCAGGAGCCAGATGGCAGAGGTTGGGGGTCTTGTCGCTGATGCCGTTGACCATGCGCAGATCCAGCTCCACCCCGGCCTCGTGAGCGATGGCGGGCAGGTGCAGCATGGTGTTGGTGGAGCAGCCCAGCGCCATGTCCACGGTCTCGGCGTTGTGGAAGGCGGCTTCCGTCATAATATCCCGGGGCCGGACGTTTTTCTCCACCAGCTCCATGATCTTCATGCCGGTCTGCTTGGCCAGCCGCAGCCGGGCGGAGTACACGGCGGGAATGGTGCCGTTGCCCCGGAGGGCCATGCCGATGGCCTCCGTCAGGCAGTTCATGGAGTTGGCGGTATACATCCCGGAGCAGGAGCCGCAGGTGGGACAGGCGTTTTCCGTATAATCCGCCACCCCGGCCTCGTCCAGCTTTCCGGCGTGATACGCCCCCACCGCCTCAAACATATGGCTCAGGCAGGTGCGGCGGCCATCCTTGAGGCGGCCCGCCAGCATGGGGCCGCCGGAGCAGAAGATGGTGGGGATATTCAGCCGCGCCGCCGCCATCAGCAGGCCCGGCACGTTCTTGTCGCAGTTGGGGATCATCACAAGGCCGTCAAACTGGTGGGCCATGACCATGGCCTCCGTGGAGTCCGCGATGAGGTCCCGGGTCACCAGAGAATACTTCATCCCCACGTGGCCCATGGCGATGCCGTCGCACACGGCGATGGCCGGAAACATCACCGGCGTACCGCCTGCGGCCCGGATACCGGCCTTTACAGCCTCGGCGATCTTGTCCAGCCCCATGTGGCCGGGGACGATCTCGTTATAGCTGCTGACCACGCCGATGAGGGGCCGGGAAAGCTCCTCATCGGTATAGCCCAGCGCGTAAAGCAGGCTGCGGTTGGGCGTCCGCTCCACGCCGGTCTTGATCTGTTCAGAACGCATACGCTTCTCCTCCCCTCGGTCAGTTGGAGGCGGTGTCCAGATCCTTGTCGCCGCCCCAGATCATGTTGCGGCGCAGCTCCTCGCCCACCTGCTCCATGAGGTGCTTGGCCAGCTGGTCCCGCTTGGAGTTGAAGAAGGTACGGCCCCGGCTCTTGTTCTCCGCGATCCAGCGGCCGGCAAAGGTGCCGTCCTGAATGTCCGCCAGCACTGCCCGCATCCGGGCCTTGGTCTCCTCGTGGGGCAGCACCCGGGGGCCGGAGACGTACTCGCCGAACTCGGCGGTGTCGGAGATGGAGTAATTCATGGCGGCCACGCCGCCCTTGTTGATGAGGTCGATGATGAGCTTCATCTCGTGGATGCACTCGAAATAGGCGTTCTCCGGGGCGTAACCGGCTTCCACCAGCGTCTCGAAGCCGCACTGCATCAGATCCACCACGCCGCCGCACAGAACGGTCTGCTCGCCGAAGAGGTCGGTCTCGGTCTCATCGTGGAAGGTGGTCTCCATGATGCCTGCCCGGGCGCCGCCGATGCCGGCGATGTAGGCCAGCGCGATCTCGTAGGCCCGGCCGGTGGCGTTCTGCTCCACGGCCACCAGACAGGGCACGCCCTTGCCGGAGACATAGGTGGAGCGGACGGTGTGGCCGGGGCCCTTGGGCGCCGCCATGAACACGTCCACACCGGCGGGAGGCACGATCTGCTTGTAGCGGATGTTGAAGCCGTGGGCAAAGGCCAGCGCGTTGCCCTCCTCCAGATAGGGGGCGATATCCTTCTTGTAAACGTCGGCCTGCACCTCGTCGTTAATGAGCATCATCACGATGTCGCCCCACTTGGCGGCCTCGGCAACGGTCTTGACGGTAAGCCCCGCGGCCTCCGCCTGGGCCCAGTTCTTGGAGCCTTCCCGCAGGCCTACGCAGACCTCGCAGCCGGAGTCCTTCAGGTTCAGGGCATGGGCATGGCCCTGAGAGCCGTAGCCGATCACGGCGATCTTCTTGCCGTTGAGATAGTTCAGGTCGCAATCCTTTTCATAATACATCTTAGCCATGGTAGATTTCTCCTTTTTATAATGGTTTTGTGTTGAAATGAATGATAAATGCCCGATTTACAGCATTTTTCCAAGATTGAATTCCAGTGTTTCCTTCCGCTCGTCCTGAATGGTGTACCGGCCCCGCTCCAGCGCCACCATGCCGGTGCGGACCATTTCCAGAATACCGAACTCCCGGAGCAGATCCGTCAGCGCCTCGTTTTTGGATTCCTCCCCAATGACCGCCAGGGTCATGGAGGTGGAGGAAACGTCCAGAATGGAGGCCCGGAACACGTTGGCCAGCTGGATCAGCTCGCTGCGGACGCTCCGCTCCTCCGCCCGGACCTTGCAGAGCACCATCTCCCGGCGGATGGAGTGTTCCTCCGCCAGCAGCCGGACGGAATGTACCGGCACCATTTTGGACAGCTGGTTGCACAAAAGCTCCGTCTGCTGGTCGTCCGTCAGGACCTCCAGCGTCAGGCGGGACAGGCCGCGTTCCTCCGTGGGGCCGACGGCCAGAGATTCGATGTTGAACCCCTTGCGGGAAAACAGCCGGGAGATCTGGGAGAGCACGCCGGGCTCGTCATCCACCAGGACGGAAAAGGTGCGTAATGTCGTTTCCATGATGTTGTCCTCCTCTCCTCAGCTCAGCAGGAATTCCGTGATGTGATGGCCGCCGTTGACCATGGGGTGCACCATCTCGTCAGCGTTGATGGCGCAGTCGATGACGTAGCCCCGGCCCTGAGCGCTTTCCGCCAGCGCCTCCGTGATGGCCTCCTCCAGCTCGCTGGGCTGGGTGACCCGGCGGCCCTTCAGACCGAAGGCGTCCGCGAACTTCACGAAGTCCGGGCTGCGGTTTTCCAGAGACGTCTGGGAATACCGGTGGTCGTAGATCAGGCTCTGCCACTGCCGGACCATGCCCAGATTCCGGTTGTTGAAGATCACGGTAATGACCGGCAGTCCGTAATAGGCCTCGGTAGCCAGCTCATTGCCGTTCATGCGGAAGCAGCCGTCGCCGGTGATGTGGATCACCGTTTTGTCCGGGTTCCCCTGTTTGGCGCCGATGGCGGCCCCCAGGCCGAAGCCCATGGTGCCGAAGCCGCCGGAGGTCAGGAGCTGGCCGGGATAGTCGAAATGCAGGTGCTGGATGGCCCACATCTGGTGCTGGCCCACATCCGTGGCCACGATGGAATCCTGCGGGCATTTCCGGGCGATGGCGGAAAGCACCTGCTTCGGCGTCAGGACGCTCTCGCTTTCGCCGTACTCCGTTTCCCGGGGGAAGGAGAGCACGAAGTCCTTCCACTCCTTATGCTCGTACTGGGGCAGGCGCTCCAGCAGCAGGTTCAGGACCTGCTTGGCGTCGCCGATGATGTGATGGTCCGTCTGGACGTTCTTGTTGATCTCCGCCCGGTCGATGTCGATATGGACGATCTTGGCCTGATGCGCGAAGGTCTCCGGCTTCAACGCCACCCGGTCGGAGAACCGGCAGCCCACGGCGATCAGCAGGTCACAGTTGTCGCAGGCCATGTTGGAGGCCACGGAGCCGTGCATCCCGATCATGCCGGTGGTCATCACGTCCCGGCCGGAAACGCCGCCGCCACCCATCACGGTGATGGCCACCGGCGCGTCGATCCGGCGGACAAACTGCCGGAATTCCTCGTGGGCACGGCTGCGGACCACACCGCCGCCGCAGATCAGCATGGGCTTTTTGGATTCCGCGATCATCTCCACCAGCTTTTCCACGTCGTCCAGATCCGCCTCCGGCATTTTCAGGCTGCTGGTGTAGGCCCGGCGGATCAAGGATGCCAGATGCCCGGAGGCGGCGTGCTGCTCCAGAGGCAGCGGCTCGTAGTCGCACTCGGCGCTGGTCACGTCCCGGGTGATGTCGATGACCACCGGACCGGGGCGGCCGCTGCGGGCCAGTGCGAAGGCCTCCCGCACCGTGTCCGCCAGCTTTGTCACATCCCGCACCAGATAGGTGGATTTCGTAATGGGCATCGTAATGCCGGTGATGTCCACCTCCTGAAACGCGTCCCGGCCGATGAGGTTCTGAGGCACGTTGCAGGAGATAAAGACCACCGAGGAGGAATCCATGTACGCGGTGGCGATGCCGGTGGTCAGGTTCGTGGCGCCGGGGCCGGAGGTGGCGAAGCACACGCCCACCTTGCCGGTGCTGCGGGCGTAGCCGTCCGCCGCGTGAGCGGCCCCCTGCTCATGGGAAGTCAGAATATGGGTGATCTCCTTGCAGTCATATAAAGCGTCATACACGTTCAGGATCGTGCCGCCGGGATACCCGAAAATGGTATCCACCTTCTGTTCCCGCAGACATTCCATCAAGATCCGCGCGCCTGTGAGTTTCATGTCGATTTCCTCCCCGTACAAGTAGCAAAAAAAGCGGCCCCGCTGACCAGCGGGACCGCTTTCGGCTCGTTTTTCTTACAAGCTCAACCGTTCTGTACCCCACGCCAGCCATATGGAATTGTGCCAATAATGGAAATAATGGCAACAAAAATGGACGCCATAATGGCGTCCATAATAATGGCGATCATAGAGCGGGAGCTTGCGGCGCAAGAGGATACGGCGTCTGCCTTGGCAGCCGCTGCGACAGTATGATCGAACATCTTCCTCATCCTGTCCACATCCCCTCTCGTAAGATGTGGTTACAGTACCACTCAGGAAGCGCTTTGTCAATCCGGTTTTGATAGATCAACCTATCTTTCGTAGCATTTCCAAAAATTTGCGGAATCCCGACAAATGGGAATTGTAAATTTTGCCATAAAAAGCCAAACCCAGACCTGTTCTGCAAAAGGACCGCAGGCTCAAGCAGGCCCAAGACGGCGCCCCCACCGGAGATTTTTCTCCGGCAGGGAGCGCCGTTTTGCTTCCACTTTTCTGTTTCGGAGATCCATTCAGGAGATCCCGCCGCTCTTCCGGGAGCGGCCCTCAGTCCTCCACCTCCGCAAGCACATTGGAACCTTTTGATGATCGGCCGCGCATTTTCTGTTCGTAGCTGTCGCTTTGTGTCAAACTTTATATTTTATCAGTTATAACTTATAAACTCGCAATTTCTCCATTGAATTTCAACCGTAAGTGTGCTATACTATAGTCAGCCACGGAAAGGAGGCTAAGACTTATGATCAAACGCGAACTGTATATGAGCCGCATCCGCCCATTTATCGGAACGGAGCTGGTCAAGGTCATGACCGGTATTCGCCGCTGCGGGAAGTCGGTCATGTTGGAGCTGATCAAGCAGGAACTCACGGAGTCCGGTGTCAGCCCGACGCAGTTTGTCTCCATCAATTTTGAAGATATGAGCTATTCCCACCTGCAAACCGCACAGGCGCTGCATGATGAGATCACCGCAAGAGCCGCAGAGATCAACGGCAAGGTCTACCTCTTTTTTGATGAGATCCAGGAGGTCAAAGACTGGGAAAAGTGCATCAACTCTTTCCGCGTATCATTGGATTGTGATATTTACATCACTGGTTCCAATGCAAAGCTGCTGTCCGGTGAGCTTGCGACCTATTTGGGCGGTCGGTATGTGGAGTTTGTGATCTATCCGTTCTCCTTCGGGGAGTTCATGGAGCTGTACCATTTGGTTGCTCCCGATGCGTCCATCCAGCAGTGTTTCCAAAAGTACCTGCTTGCCGGAGGGATGCCCTACCTCGCAAACCTCCGCTATGCGGATGCGCCGTCCAAGCAATATCTTCACGATCTGTTCAACTCTGTCCAGCTCAAGGACATCGTGAAGCGGAATAAAATCCGGGATGTAGATTTGCTGGAGCGGATCATTGCCTATGTGATCGCCAATGTGGGAACGACCTTCTCTGCGACCTCGCTTGCAAAGTTTCTGAAAAACGAGCAACGCACCGTTGCCCCGGAAACGATTCTGAACTATATCAGATACTGCTGTGAGGCGTACCTGTTCTATCAGGTGAAACGGGAGGACTTGCAGGGCAAACAGATCCTTGCCTCCAATGAGAAGTATTATATTGCCGATCATGGCATCCGCGAGGCGGTCTTCGGCGGCAATATGCGGGACATCAATCTCATTTTGGAAAATATCGTGTATCTGGAACTGCTGCGCCGGGGCTATGAAGTGACTGTCGGCAGAACAGGCGGTAAGGAAATTGATTTTGTATGCGACAAGCGCGGCGAAAAGCTGTATGTTCAGGTCATTTACCTGCTGGCATCGGAAGAAACCGTCAACCGTGAGTTTGGTGCGTATGACTCTATCCGCGACAACTTCCCGAAGTACGTTGTTTCTCTCGATGAGTTCGATATGAGCCGAAACGGGATCAAACACCGGAATATCCGCGACTTCCTCTTGGCTGAGGAATGGAACTGACATCAATACCCGCCGCAGTGAAAAACTGCGGCGGGTATTTTTATGCGGCACATCAGAGAACGCCGTCTCGTTTCCGCTTTTCTGCTCCGGAGATCCATTCAGGAGATCCCGCCGCTTTTCCGGGAACGGCCCTCAGTCCTCCACCACCAAGCGGCCCTCCACCCCCCGGCTGAGGTGCTGGTTCACCGTCAGGTATTCCTCCACCACATCCCGGGCGGAGGTGGACAGCACCCGGATCTTGCCGTTTTTCTCCACCTCTTCCAGTGTGATGTCCAAAAACGGCTTGAGGTTGTTGTAGTGGTACTTCTGCACTGCCACGGTATAAAGCCGTTCGGCGTACAGGGCCTCGCCGTCCAGCGTCAGGGTGCGGAAGGTCTGCTCGCTGCGGACCAGACGATGTGCGTCCCGTGGGAGAACTGGTAGAACTCCGTGTGCTCCCCCTGGAATGCCTCGTCCCGCAGGATATGGCGGATCATCCGCTCCAGCTGGGTGCCGGTGACCTTGAGCATGTACACCGCGTCATCATAGGGCAGGCACTCCACAAGGTCTGCGTAGTGGACCACCGGGCCGAGGGCGTAGCTGCGGATGGCCCCGGACCCCATGAGCATCAGGTCGATGCCGAAGCTATCCCGCAGAATGTCGGCGATGAGGTCTCCCAGCGCCGTTTCCTGATTGCGCTTGGGATGGGTCAGCTCGCAGGAAAAGCGGGTGATGATGCGGTCATACTTCTGAGAGGTGGCGCTCCTGTAGCGCTGAATGAAGTTCTCCACCTCCTCGTCCCGGGGACAGTGGGCATCGTCGATGGGGACCATCTGCCAGGTAAAGGTGTCGATGGCGTTGAGGTCGGTGTCCACCATGATGTCGAACCGGCCGATCTCGTCGGTGCCGGTGCCCGCTTGCACGATGTAAATGTCGTTGACCTTGAAGGGCTCCTCTAACTTTGTGTGGCTGTGGCCGCCAATGATGACGTCCACGCCCCAGTCCGGGTCCAGCATCGCCGCCAGCTTCTTGTCCTCCTCAAAGCCGATGTGGGTCAGCAGCACGGTGAAATCAATGTCGATGGCGTTGTAGGCGTTGCAGATGTTGCCCACCTCCCGGGCCGCCTCCCCGATGTCCACAAAGGACCCGATCAGCTCGTCCGTCTTGGTGGCAGCCAGCACCTCCTCCGTGATGATGCCGATGAACAGGATCTTCATATCGTCGATATGGGCGATCCAGAAGGGCCGGAACATCCGCCGCCCGTTGGATTTGATGTGCAGATTGGCGTTAATGATGGGGAAATCCGCGCACTTTTCCAGAAACAGCAGATGGGCGAGGCCGTAGTCGATCTCGTGGTTGCCGATGGTGGCCACGTCCGGCCCCACCAGATTCATGATGCCGATGGTAGAGGTGCCCTTGTACTCCGAATCAATGACGCTGCCGCGGAACATATCGCCCGCCACGGCGTAGATTACGTTCTTTTCCTCCCGCCGCACTTTATTGACATAGCCCGACAACAGCGACACGCCGCCCACCAGCCGCTCGTCTATCTGTTCGGCCAGAAAATCGCCATGCATATCGTTCGAGTGCAGGATCGTCAGCTTTTTCAGATTCTTCATGCGCCGCTCCTTTCTTCCGCAGCCGATCGCTTCTCCGCTCGTTCGTTCCTCCCGATTCCGACATAGCCCTCAGGGGGCTGACCGCAGTTTGAACAGGGGGTGCGCCGGTTTCCGCACCGCACCCCCAGCGCCTATTCACTTTTAAGAGGTGGGCGGCAGGCCCGCTTGGCATTACTTTTGCGGTGCAAACACCCCAATGGTATTACTTATTATAATAACATGATATCGGGTATCGCCGCAAATTGCAAAAACAATTTGCATTTTTGCCAGAGACATTTGTCCTTGTATTAAAGATTCCAAATTAAAACACGCACAGTGCGGTGAAGCAGGCAGCGTCCGGGCCGAGGGCCTCCATGAGATAGCTGCCGTCCCCGTTCCGGAAGCCCACCAGACGCAGCGTTTCGCCAAGGGTAGCCTCGTGGTTGTAATTGATGTAGAATTCCCGGGGCGTCCGCTCCTGTAAGTCACAGGGCAGGTAGTCCCAGATAATGTCGCCGTAGTTGGCGCTGTAAAGGTGGCCGTTGCCGTCCAGATCGGACCAGACCACCTGCCGGGTCCCCAGCTCCTCCACCCCCTCGTGGGGCAGCAGGAGCTTTTTCGGGTCCGGGCAGTCGATGACCCGGCCGCAGGTCTGTATGGGCTTGGCGGTAAAGGCGGAGGGCCGCATGATCTTCCGGGTGGCGGGGTTCACCAGGATCCAGTCGCTTTTCACCGACACCCGCACCTCACCGGTCTGATCCTTCATCTCGTAGACCCGCTGCATGTGGGCGCCCTTGACCCCGTTTTCGTAGGTGGCGATGTCCAGCACCTCCCCCGCCATGGGGATCTGATGGATGCGCATGGCCAGCCGGGAGAGCAGGAACACCTCCCCCATTTCAAACAGCACGTCATGGGTCAGGCCCCGGGCGTTGTAGTCATACCCCGCGTAGGCCGCCGCCTTGTTCAAAAGGCCGGAGACCCTTGCCCGCTGATACCGGTCGCAGTCGGCAAAGCACAGTTCCTCCTGCCGGAAGTAGCCGTTTTCATATAATTCCTGCCGGAAATCCTTCATGTGTATTCCTCTTTCCGTTGTTTTATGGACTTAATTTACCACAAACCGCGGTGTTTCACAATGCCCGAGTTGGACAACGGCCCGCCCTGCGGTACAATGGCCGTATTGTGAATTTGCTGGAAACGATGCAAGGAAGAACGCAGTAAACAGGGCCGGACAGAAAATTTCTGTCCGGCCCTGCCCTTTTACTGTTATTGTATTTGCCGACCGAGGGGCCAGCCTTGAATCGGTTTCCCCGTCAGCGCATGGACCGGTATTCAGCCAACACGCTGTCCAGCAGGTCCGCGGCGCTCTGATAGATGGCGGCGTTCATCTGGTTGAAGGGGCAAACGGCCCGGTCGCTGATCTCCAGCCCCCGGTGCACCAGCAGCTTTTTGAGGATCAGGGAACAGTTGGTGTCCATATCGTAAATGGGCATCAGCTTCTGGATCAGGTGGTACAGGGCGAAGGTGCGATCAAAGTCCCTTTCGTTGGCAGCCTTCACCAAACTGCTCCAGATCTCCGGCACGATGATAGACAGCGCACCGATGCACCCGCCGCCACCGTTGTTGGCGATGTTGCTGAGGAACTGATCATCAAAGCCGGAGTAGACGGTGAAGGGCTTTCCCTCTACCGCCCGGCACACCATATTGGTGTGGCCGGGGGTGGACACGGAATCCTTCAGCCCGATGATGTTGGGGTTCGCGTCGATCAGGCGGCGAATCGTCTCCGGAGCGATGGAATGTCCGGTGCGGGGCGGGAAGTTGTAAAGATACAGGTCTCCCTTCACGTCCTTGGCCAGACGGTCATAGTAGACGAACAGCTTTTCCTGATCCATCTCAAAATAGTAGGGGCTGATGACCATGGGCGTGTAGCCCAGCTCATACACCGCGTTGGACAGGGCCAGCGTATCGGCGTAGCGGATGCAGCCGGTACCGGCCAGCAGCTCCACCCGTCCGTTGACATACTCCGCATAGAAGCGGAAGAAGTCCAGACGCTCCTGCTCGTTCAGATCCGGAAATTCTCCGGCGGAACCCAGCACAAGAATGCCGTCCAGCCCGCCCTCGATCAGGAAATCGATAACCTTTTTGTTGCCTGCGTAGTCGGGCTTTTCCTCTTCGTTGAAAATCGTGACAACAGGCGCGATGATTTTTGCCATAGAAATCCTCCTAATCAGCCAGCTTCAGTACATCGAACACCAGTGTGCTGGCGGCCATCATAGCAAGGCCGTTGATGGCCTCGTAACCCAGCAGCTTCAGCCGCTTCCCGGATCATTCCCCGGCTGACGCCGAACCGGTCCGCCAGTTCATATTCGTTGGGCAGCTTTGCACCCACCGCCAGCCGTTCATCCAGAATATACCGGATGAGATTGTCCTCAATGCACTCTGTCAGCGCTTGATTTTAATGTTAATCAGTTCTGCCGTAGTTTGCTCCTTTTGGATAAAAGGTCCCCCTCGTGTCTCCTGATTCCGGTGGCATTGTACCATACCCATACGGGAAATGTAAAGAATAATTCAACGGTCAGTTCACCGTTTTGCATCTAGAATATGGTAATCTATCCGCAGGTGCAAGCAGCGGTGCGCAAGGTATCCACCGCCGCCGGCGGCACGGTGTTTCCCACGGCTCACGCCTGTGCGTAACAGCGTCTGCACGAAAAAACGGCCGACAGTTTGACTGCCGGCCGGGAAGCTCTATATGTTTACCGCCCTCTTAACGGGCAGCGATTCACTTACGCCTCTGCCGGGCAGTCTGCCAGAGCCGCCTCGTCGGCGATGACGATGACATCCCGGTGGAGCTGCAGGATCGACGCCGGGACCTGAGGCGTCACGGGGCCGAAGAAGCTGTTCCGAATGGCCTCCGCCTTGTCCGCGCCGCTGGCGATCAGCAGGACCCGCTTGGCCTGCATAATGGCCTGCATACCCATGGAGTACGCCTTCCGGGGCACCTGTGCCTCGTCCTCAAAGAAGCGGGTGTTTGCGGCGATGGTGCTCTCCGTCAGGGTCACCTGATGGGTGCCGCAGGCAAAGCAGCTGTCCGGCTCGTTGAAGCCAATGTGAGCGTTGCGGCCAATGCCCAGCAGCTGCAAGTCGATGCCGTTATGCTCCTCGATGATCCGGTCATACTGGGCGCACTCCAAAGCGCTGTCGGTCTGGGTGCCGTCCGGCAGAAAGCTTCTGTCCGCCGGGATATTGATATGGTCGAAGAGATTCTCCCGCATGAAGCGGCGGTAGCTCTGGGGATGGTCCCCGGACAGGCCGCAGTATTCGTCCAGGTTGATGGAAACCGCCTTCCCGAAATCCAGCTCGCCCTTCTGATACCACTCAACCAAATGGCGGTAGGTGCCGATGGGGGTGGAGCCGGTGGCAAGGCCCAGCACGCTCTTGGGGTTCAGGGACACCTGCGCGGCGATGATGTTCGCCGCCTTCAGGCTCATGTCATCATAATTTTTCGCACGAATCAGTCTCATAGGACCTCCTTCACAAACTTCCGATTTTCCGGTTGTATTTCTCTCACGGACAATTATAGGGGCCGCGCCCGTTCCTGTCAATACGGCGTTCATCTGCCGATACGGACATTTCTGCGGCGCTTCCCCCTCTTTCCCCGGCTATTGACAAGCTCCGACCTTTCTGCAATACTCATCTTTAACTGGCGGAGCTTCGGCATCCGCCGGACCGGACGGGAGGAAACATGTTGAAACAAACTGGGTATTCCCGGGAAGCGCCTCTGCTTCCCGCTATTCTTCGCTTTTCCATTCCGCTGATGCTGACGGGGATCTTGCAGCTGGCGTACAACACGGCGGATTCCATCATCGTGGGCCGCTATGCGGGCCACGCTTCTCTGGCGGCCGTCGGTTCCACTACCTCTATTATTTTCCTCATCATCACGCTGTTCAACGGCGTCTCCATCGGCGCGAACTACATGGCCGCCCGGGACTTTGGCGCCCAGGATGACAGGGGTCTGTTCCGGACGGTACACTGTGCCGCCTTGCTGAGCGTTATTCTCGGACTGCTGGCCTGCGTGTGCGGGCTTCTGCTCTCCACTCCCCTGCTGCGCTGGGCGGATGCCCCAGAGGATGTTCTGCCTTTGTCGGTGCTGTATCTGCGGATCTACTTCTTAGGCGTCCCCGCGCTGGTGGTCTACAACTTCGGCAGCGCCCTGCTGCGGGCGGTGGGCGACACTTTTTATCCCCTGCTGTTCATGATCGTCTCCGGCGCGCTGAACGTCGCGCTGAATCTGCTGCTGGTGGTGGTCATCCCCCTGGACGTGGCTGGCGTGGCCATTGCCACCTCCGTCTCCCAGCTCCTCTCTGCGGTGCTGGTGACAGTCCGCCTGTGTACCTTCCGGGGGCCGTGCCGTCTGGATCTGCGGAAGATCCGGCTGTATCCGGACCGGACGGGCCAGATGCTGCGGCTGGGCTTCTCCGCCGGGCTGCAGGGCGTTATTTTCTCCGCGGCCAACGTGATGATCCAGTCGGCGGTCAATTCCTTCGGCTCCGTGGTCATGGCGGGCAGTTCCGCCGCCTCCGGCATTGAGAACTTCGTCCACACCGCGCTGAACACCTTCTATCAGTCCGCCATCACCTTCACCGGCCAGAGTATCGGGGCCTCCGATCCCCGCCGGGCCGTGCGGGTCTTTCGGATCAATCTGGCCCTGACAACAGGGCTGGGCATTGTTCTATGCGCATTGGCCCAGATCTTTCAGGCGCCCCTGCTGGGACTGTACGTCCAGTCCACCGATCCGGCCTACGACGCGGTCATCGCCGCCGGTGTGGTCCGGGTGCTGGCCCTCAGCCGGTTCCAGTGGGTCGGCGGCTTGATGGAAACGGCCTGCGGCACCCTCCGGGGACTGGGCCACTCCATGAATCCCACCGTCACCACCCTTATTGGCGCGTGTCTGCTGCGGGTGGTCTGGCGGTACACCGTGTTCGAGGCGGTGGGCACCGTGGAGAGCATGTACTGGTCCTATCCGGTCAGCTGGCTCCTGACTTTCCTGATCCATTTGATCTATCTGGAGCGTGACCGCCGCAGGCTGATGGTGGAGAACACGGCCGCCCGATAAGCAGCGGCTCCCATTCCGGATTTTTATATTTCTCATAAGAGGAATTGCGTTTTGGCAAAACTGCTTTTTGTGTGTCACGGCATTATTTGCAGAAATCTCTAAAATCCCCTGTAATATCAAGGTTTTTCAGGCTTGAAGGTAGTGCTACTACACCACTGCTACACCAGTGAGTCTCAATGTGACAAAAATTTTGAGATCGAGGTCAAGTTTATAGATAATATCTTACCGGACTTCATTTTCGATGGAGTCCGGATTTCTATATCCAGAAGCAGCATTTCCTGTGTCGGCAAAAAGTGCAACAATTTCGTTTTGAATGCTATTGATATTTTTGCCGATGGCATGGTATACTATGTAATAGATTAACGTGGTTTTTTGATGGATTTTATGGTGGAGGATCATGGATGCGATATCTTTCAGTTGCTGAAATAGCGAAAAAATGGGATGTGTCCGAGCGCAGTGTTAGAAATTACTGCGCCCAGGGGCGTGTGAACGGTGCGTTTCTTACCGGCAAGACATGGAACATTCCGGAAAACGCAGAAAAGCCGGAGCGTACCAACAAAAGAAAAGATAAACCGACTACTCTGTTGGATATTCTGAAAGAACAGAAGGCAAGTAAATGTTCCGGTGGGATCTACCATAAAACACAGATCGAATTGACATACAATTCCAACCATATGGAAGGAAGCCGCCTGACACACGATCAAACCCGATATATCTTTGAAACCAACACCATCGGCGTAGAAAAAGAAGTGCTGAATGTGGATGACGTGATCGAAACAGCAAATCACTTCCGCTGCATTGACATGATTATTGATCATGCAAAAGCAGCTCTGACGGAGAAGTTCATCAAAGAACTTCACTTGGTTTTGAAAAACGGCACCAGCGATTCCAGAAAAGATTGGTTTTCCGTTGGCGAGTATAAGAAACTCCCGAATGAAGTCGGCGGCAGAGATACCGTCCTTCCGGAAGAAGTTGCCGATAAAATGAAGGCCTTGCTGACGGAATACAACGCCAAGGAAAAAAAGACCTTTGAGGATATTCTGGACTTCCATGTGAAGTTTGAGCGGATTCATCCGTTCCAGGACGGCAACGGTCGTGTGGGCAGATTGATTATGTTTAAGGAGTGCCTGAAATACAATATCGTTCCGTTCATCATTGAGGACGATCTGAAGATATTCTATTACCGTGGACTAAAGGAATGGGGCAATGAAAAGGGCTATCTGACAGATACCTGCCTGACCGCACAGGATAAGTATAAAGCGTATTTGGATTATTTTAGGATTGCATATTAAGCAAGAAGTGAGGTGCAGCTATGTCAGCAGAAAAGAACTGGCAATTTGAACTTGAAGAATCATAAAAAATAAAAATCTCATGCAATAAATCGTCCTTTCCGTGCATTACACGGATGACAGGAGATGGAAACCTATGCTCAGTATGCTGATGACAACCGAATATGCTCCGGCAGAGGATCGGCACGAGCTGCAGCAGTTGCTGATTCACATTGCCGGCGGTGAGCGCGAAGCGCTGGCGGAGCTGTATCAGCGCACGAGATCGGCGGTGTACGGCTTAGCGCTGTCGTACCTCAAAAACGCGCACGACGCACAGGATCTCACACAGGACGTCTATGTGCAGGTGTGGGACCGCGCGGAACAGTACCGACTCATCGGATCACCCATGGGCTGGCTGCTGGCCGTATGCCGAAATCTCTGCCTGATGCGCCTGCGGCGGGAGGAACGCCATGCCGCCCTCAGCGAGGAGGAATGGGACGCCATTCCCGCGCGGGAGTGCGGACTGGACACCGACGAGCGCGCACTGCTGCAAGGCGCATTGGCAAGCCTCACTGACGAGGAGCGGCGCATCGTGCTGCTCCACGCCGTTACGGGCCTGAAGCACCGGGAGATCGCGGCGCTTCTTGAGCTGCCGCTTCCCACCGTCCTGTCGAAATATCACAGAGCATTGAAAAAGATGCGCAGCTTTCTGGAAGGAGATGACGCCCGATGACCAATGAAAAAATGGAGCAGAGGCTGGCTGCGGCGCTTGAAAAGACCGCGCCGGATGATGTGAACGGCGTTCTCTCCCGCTGTGAAGAGCGGAAAGGAACGGTAATTCCCATGACAACAAAGAAAACGGCAAATAGAAAATGGACATCGCTCATTGCCGCCTGCCTTGCTGTAATGCTGCTGGGCGGCGGAGGCGTGTTCTACCAGCGAGCGAACGCGGTGGCGTCCGTGGTGTCGCTGGATGTGAACCCCAGCATTGAGCTGAAGGTGAATCGGAGTGAAAAGGTTCTCGTCTGTACGCCGCTCAACGAGGATGCAAAAGCCATCCTTGCGGATATGGGCAACGGCGCAGACCTCAAGGGTGCGAAGCTCGATGTGGCGGTAAATGCCATCGTAGGCAGCCTTGTGCGAAACGGCTACCTCAATAGCATTTCCTCCGCCATCATGATCTCGGTGGAGGACAGGGATACCGCCCGTGCGGAAAAGCTCCAGCGTGAATTGACGAGCACCGTAGACGGTGTTTTGCAGACAAGCGAATCGAGGGCGTCGGTTTTGACACAGACGCTCACGCAGGACGCGGGACTTACGCAGCAGGCGCGGGAAAACAGCATTTCCACTGGCAAGGCGGCACTGGTGAACCGTGTGCTCGCGCTTAACTCCGCCCTGAAGTTTGACGCGCTGGCAAAGCTCTCGGTCGAGGAACTCAAGGACCTCGCCGAAGCGGGCGCACCTGCCATGCCCATCGGCAGGGATGCGGCGGCCTACGCCGCGGAGCAGTACGCCGGAACGACGGCGCTGGATTCCGTTACGACGGAGGTCGATCCCGAGCTGGACGAATCCCCCGCACACTATGAGGTGGAGCTGCACACGCAGTGGGGTGAGTTTGAGTATCTGGTGGATGCCTACACCGGTAAGGTGCTCAGCGGGCAGAAAGATTTATTGGCCGCCGTTTCCATATCGAGTGAAACGACGAAGCCCTCTGGCCAAAAGCCCGTGCCGTCCGGAACGGTGCAGGATATCGGCTACGCCAAGGCAAAGTCCATTGCCCTGAACCATGCGGGCGTGAGTGAAAATCAGGCGTATGACATGGACATTGAGCTGGATGATGAGGACGGAAAGCTCGTCTACGAAATCGAGTTCAAATCCGGCGGCATGGAGTACAGCTACGAGATCAACGCGGCCACCGGCGCGATCCTCAAACACGAGGCTGAGATAGACGACTGAGAGAAAAGGTGAACACCACCCGTGTTTCGAACTTTTTTATCGGAACACGGGTGGTTTCTTATTTGGAAAGCCTTGCATTGCAGGGCTTTCCGCTTTTTATAAATAATCCGGATGCATCATGAAACATCAAAATTGCGAAGATGTTTTCAAACGCCAACATTGCTATATGAACACGGCTTTTCGATATAATTACCTTGATATGCTGCTTCAAACGCTTGCGGTGTCTTGTATTTCAGCGTCTGATGTGGGCGAATCTTATTGTAAAAACGGATATATTCATCCACGCTCTTTCGAAAGTGCCGTTCAGAAGTATATTCGCGCCGGTAGGCTTCCTCTTTTTTGAATGTGGCAAAGAATGTCTCTGCGACCGCATTATCGAGAGGCGTGCCGCTTGCGGAAAAGGATTGCTTAACGCCATATTGCTGCAAAAGTTTACTAAATGCTGCGGAAATATACTGCCCGCCCCTATCACTGTGAAAGGTCAGACTTTGCGGATAGCCTCGTTCTGCATAAGCTCTACGGAAAGTGGTTGTGACAAGACGGGTACTGGCTGTGCGGGATACTCGATACCCGACGACTTTGCGGGAGAAAAGGTCAATGATAGCGCAAAGATAGACCCATGCATTTTTGATTTTGAAGTAAGTAATATCGCTCACCCATACTTGGTTTGGATGATCCGCGGTAAATTTCCGGCGGAGCAGATTTTGCTTCTTTCGCATTTGATTCTTGTAGACCTTTTTTGCATCTGTGCGGATGCTGTATAAGCCGAGTTCGTGCATAATGGACAAGACTCGTTTTGCACTGATGCGCAGACCATTTTCAGCCAAAACAGCACGGATTTTATCAGCGCCATACCGCTGTTCGCTATCATCGAAGATCTGTTTTACTTTCAACATGAGCTGAGTTTTTTCCTCTTCATACTTGCTGCGGTCTACCCGGCGGAAAATGTGGTTATAAAATGTGCCACGGGATACATCCAGCGCTTCGCATAGTTCATGGACGCTGTATAGATCTGCCATTTCATTATGCAAGTGTTCTAAAGTTGCCAGCTTATCCTGCAAAGGGATACGGGCAATATAACCTGATAAGCGGATGACTTCCAGCTCATGTTCTACTTTTCGAAGTCGCTTTGAAATAGCATCAAATTCTGCTGGAGTATAGGTGCGGGTATCTGTTTGAATGGAGCAATACTGCTTTCTCCAATGGTAAAGGGTACTCTGAGATATGTTCAATTCTTTGCAGAGTTCCTTAATGGATTCGCCTTTTTCATAGCGCCGGATCGCTTTGACTTTGAACTCAGTTGGGTATTTTATCGGCATAGCCTCATCTCCTTAGATATGATGAGCCTATTATAATATGCAACACAGTACCGTCAAATATGCACCGAGGATTGTCGAAAACGCCAACATTATGTTGATTAAACTCTTGAAATATGGTATAATTTAACTATGATAGTATAAGGACATATACAAAAATAGGCAAAGGCGGAACTACTGTGAAATTACGCGAGATTATTTTAAAGAACTTCAGGGGCTACTATGCCGAAACAAGAATAACAATTGATGATCTGACTGCTTTGATTGGTAAGAATGATGTTGGGAAGTCTACTATTCTTGAGGCTCTGGATATATTTTTTAATCAGTCAAAAATCGATTCTGTAGATAGAAATGTATTCCATACGGGTGAAGAAACTGTAATCGGATGCGTTTTCGATGATCTCCCCGCCGAAATTACATTGGAAAATGTAACTACTTCATTCTCCAAAGAATACCTGATTAACCGAGATGGGAACTTGGAGGTTTTGAAGAAATATCCTACTAATGGAAAAACAACCATTTGGATTTATGCCAATCATCCATCTAATGACGGGTTTAATGATTTGCTGTTAAAAAAGAATAATGAGTTGAAAGCGATGATTCGAGCTGCGCATTTGGAAGACGGTGTAAATCTATCCATTAATTCAGCTATGCGTGCAGCATTATGGGCATCTTTAGGCGATACAATTACCTTTGAAGTAAGAGAGATTAGTGCGGATCAAGCTGATGAGAAAAAATTGTGGCCCAAAATTGAACCGCTGTTGCCATCCTATCGGCTGTTCAAAGCGGATAGGCCGAGTTCTGACGAAGACCAAGAAGCGCAAGATCCTATGCAACATGCAATGAAGACCGCACTTGAAGAACAATCAGAGCAGTTGAACGCCATTGCCAATGAAGTACAGAGAAAGGTTTCGGAAGTTGCTACCAATACTATTCAGAAATTAAGGGAGTTTGATCCAGAGCTCGCTGCAACATTAACTCCTAAATTCAAAAAAGAACCGACATGGGAAAAGGCATTTTCTTTTTCTTTGACTGGAGAAAATTCTATCCCCTTGAATAAGCGTGGAAGTGGAATTCGGAGACTTGTGCTTTTTAGTTTCTTTAGGGCTACAACTGAATCTGCCCTTTTTGAAGGAAAAAATATTATCTATGCAGTAGAGGAACCTGAAACCTCCCAGCACCCAGATGCCCAAAGGATGATAGTAAACACATTTAAAGAGATGACGGAAAAAAACGGGTGTCAGATAATTATCACAACTCACGTTCCGGGATTAGCAGCTCTGCTTCCAATTCAGAGCCTGCGCTATATTACAAATAGCGAAGGCTCTCCCGAGGTCGCAGTCGGAACAGAAGACGCTGGAATTCTGGCACGAGTTGCTGACACATTAGGGGTACTTCCAGATTTAACTCCGCCATTGGCCCCGCAGTATCATGATGTAAAACTTGTTATCTGCGTAGAGGGACCAAATGATGTAGCGTTTCTCACAGCAATTAGTCGAATTGCACATCAAGCGGACCCAAGTATTGTTGATTTGAATAGCTCACCTTACATTGTGATTATTCCTTTAGGGGGCAACACTCTAAAAGAATGGGTAAATCACAATTATCTTCAAAAGCTTAACACGCCTGAGTATCACATATATGATAGTGATAATACACATGTACACGCCGGAATTTGCGACCAAATTAATCGCCGCAGCGATGGTTCTTCTGCAAGAGAAACAACAAAACGCGAAATGGAAAATTACATACATAGCGATGTTGTAAGGGATCTCTTTGGTGTCCAGATTGAGATAAGTGACACAATGGACGTGCCACGTGAAATCCCCGCACTATTGCAGGCGAGAAATCCAACGGCATATAGTCCCGAAACAGTAAAAAGGAAATGGAACAAGTTAGGAGCTCCCCGAATGACAATGGAATTGCTTCACAGCCGTGATCCTGCTGATGAGGTTATAGGATGGCTGAGAGATATTTCAAAATTTATACAGGCGTAGTTTTCAGCACCAGCAATTCTCTACATCAAAAAGGGAAATATCCGAATTGAAGCCACCTGACAACTAAGGTTGCTGAAAAAGGTGTAACCCCTGAAACCCTTGCTGCGGCAAGGGTTTCAGCCGTTTCAGAGGACAAAATCGAGCACCAGACGAGATGGAGATGCAAAAGGCCATTTTCGTGATGTGGGGTGATTCGAACCTCTGAGCAAAGAGAAAACAGCGAGAGAAGCCCCCGCTGGTAGTTCAAATCGAACGGCCAAGGGGGGCTTCTCTCTTTGTATTGCGCGGCTGTTTCAGTTGGTGGTATTGCTTGCTTTGTCCTTGGTTCCTTGGTGGTCTTGGTAATAGCTTTCTGCCATGGTTTTGGATATACTTGCGTTGCAAAACGAGGAAAGGAGCGCAGACCATGGCAGACAAGAAAAATCTATGCGCCCAAATCGACATCGCCCTGCACAACCGGGTAACAGAAGAAAAAGACCGCCTGGAGATGACCACCAGCCAGTACATCGCATCACTGCTCACTGAATACTACAAGATGAAAGATGAGAATGCTGGCCACCTTGGCTGGAGATCTCACGATCTCCGACACCACGGCAAAGAAGCTGCTGGCGGATCTGCCCGCTGACCTGGACCCGGAGCGCCGGGCGGTCGTCCAAAATGCACTGATGCTTTATGGAAAGGTATCGTATTTTTGGGGCGGAAAATCACTGGTGCTTGGCTGGGACAGCCGCTGGGGCCAGCTCACCAAGGTATGGGCGGACAGCAACTCCACCACCGACACATATCGACCCTATGGATTGGACTGCAGCGGATGTGCGACACGTTCCTAACTGAAAAGGTTAGGCGTGAAACAAAAAATAAGGATTGAAAGGAGCCAGATAAAGTTTCATAGAACTGATATTCCAAGAAGTGGAATGACGGGGTAACGCCCTGAAACGCTCCCCTAAGCTCGCGGTATGCGGAGAGGTGCGCAAACGCCAAATCGTGTAAAGCCCGCTAAAGACGGCTGAGAGCTACCCTAACGCTGGGAGTTTCCCAGAGCGAGGAAAGTGCGCCAGAGGTGGCGTGTGTAGGTTATAGGCCGGGGGTCTATAAAGCGTCCATGGTGAGAATGCAGGTTCGTGACCTGCCGACGAATGTCCGAGTGTACGGGTCTAAATGCAGACATGGTAGAAATGCCATGACCGCCAAGTGCGGGGTACGTGGGGTGGAGTAAGGTTAGTCTGGGATAAAACACCCTGCCGTGTTACAGGCACGGCCAAGCGTACAGGCTTAAAGGACTCACCTAAAGACGCCATGAAAAAGATAGGAATATCGGAACGTGGAAAGGTTAGAACATGGAGCATTTGCGTGCAATGAAGTGTTGGCGAGGGAAAGCCGCAAGGTATAACCCGCCTTTATCTAACCGAGAGCGATGTCATAGTACCGATGAAACCGTGATAATAAGCGGTGGAGGGATAGGCATTAGTCGTAGATTGAAAGAACAAATCAGAATGAAAAATGCAAAGGTTCGAGTATGACTAAGAAAGGCCACTTCTCGGGAAAGAGGAGGATGCCGACTTTGCCAACCGCAACGAAAGAACAGAAAGTGCAGAAAATCCGAAACGCTGAGTATTATGATTTTCAGGGTGTACAGGACACTTTATACACACAGAGCAAAGAAAACAAAGTGTTCAGAAAATTGATGACAATTATTCTCTCAGAAGAAAATATCATGCTGGCCTATCGCAATATCAAGAAAAATGCAGGAAGTCATACACCCGGCGTGGATGGAAAAACAATCAAAGACCTGTCCAAGTGGCAGGAAGACAGCCTGATAACCTATATACGCACCAGATTAAAACACTATATTCCCCAACCGGTAAGACGTGTGGAAATTCCAAAAGCCAACGGTAAAACAAGACCGCTGGGTATTCCGACCATCATGGACAGATTGATACAGCAATGCGTCCTCCAAGTAATGGAGCCAATTTGTGAGGCGAAATTCCATGAACGGAATAACGGTTTTCGCCCATGTAGAAGTGCAGAACACGCCATCGCACAAGTTTACAAATTCGTACAGCGCAGTGGACTGCACTTTGTGGTGGACATTGATATTAAAGGGTTCTTTGATAATGTCCAGCATGGGAAACTGCTGAAACAGCTTTGGCAGATGGGTATTCGGGATAAAACCTTGCTCTCCATCTTGTCAGCTATGCTAAAGGCAGAAGTCGCAGAAATCGGCTTCCCAGAACGGGGAACGCCGCAAGGCGGCATCATCTCGCCGTTGCTGGCAAATGTGGTACTGAATGAATTGGATTGGTGGATTTCCAGTCAGTGGGAAACTATACCCACACACCATCAATATGCGGTTACCATTGCGCCAAACGGAACAGCGAGTAGAGGAAAGACTTATCGCGCATTGCAAAGCACGCAGTTAAAAGAATGTTGGATTGTCCGATATGCGGATGACTTCAAAATTCTTTGCCGCAAGCGCAGTGATGCGGTAAAGCTATTTGCCGCCACACAACAATGGCTGAAAGCGCGTCTCGGATTGGACATTAGTCCTGAAAAGTCGGGGATAGTGAACTTGAAAAAGCATTACACTGAATTTCTGGGCATCAAAATCAGAGTGCGTCAAAAAGGGAAAAAAGCCAACGGGTCACCAGGGTACACAGTTTACTCTGGGATGACAGATAAGGCATATCAGGCAATGAAATCAAAGGTTCAGCAGCATACCAGAGCAATGGCACACCCGGCAGATACAAATGATGGGAGCCGTGCCGTAGATGCCTATAACGCCTATGTGCTGGGCATCCACAATTACTATCGTATCGCAACAAATATAACTCTGGATATGCGTAAAATAGCCTTTCTGGTCAAACACGAACTAAATGCACGCCTGCGAAGATATACGCAAAAATCGGGGGATAAACTCCCCAGTTATATTGCTGAACGGTATGGAAACAGCAAAATGCTTCGGTATGTATATGGACGGGCATTGATACCGATAGGGTATCTTAAACACAAAGCCCCCATGTTCAAGCCGAAGAAAGTCAATCGTTACACCCCAGAAGGGCGAGCCGAAATCCATAAAAGCCTCTCATGCGTCAACATTTCAATCCTAAGAGAAATGATGAGAAATCCCATCATGGATAGGAGTGTTGAGTACAATGACAATCGCCTATCGCTCTACTGCGGGCAAATGGGACGCTGCTATGTGACTAAACAGCCGCTGGAATTGGGGCATATGCACTGTCATCACCGCATACCAAGGCACTTCGGCGGAGATGACAAATACGGAAATCTGGTGTTAGTAACAGATGAAGTCCACCGCTTGCTTCATGCAACACAGCCAGATACGATTGCACATTATATGCTGAAACTGAAACCTGACAGCAAACAACTGAGAACACTAAATAGACTTCGCAGATGGCTGCAACTGCCCGAATTTCAATCCTATACATCTTATTAAAAAGAGCGGTTGTAATTTTCATTGGTGATTTTCATTTCAACTTACGATGGAACGCCGTGTGAGCTGAAAGGTTCACGCACGGTGTGGAGCGGGGGAAAACCTGGAGATAGTATCAAAGGGTTACCTATCGCTATTTGTCGATTGGGTATTTTACAATGTCACGGATGGAGAGTACGTCATAGGCCACGGCGGCGGTGTCCACATGCAGCACACCTACTGTACCCCCATCTCGTGGAATGAGGCCCAGCCCGGCGATCTGGTGTTCTATCCCGATGATGAGCATGTGGGAATCGTAGGTGGCAGAGATGAAAGCGGAAACATGCTCATCATCCACTGTGCGTTCAGCCAAAATAATGTGGTGATCACCGGCCTGGAGGGCTTTACCTCCATTGGACATCCCTTGCATTACGGGGAATAAAATAAATCTCGCGGTGAGACACAATTTCTGTCGGAATCAGGTCTTGCCGTGAGATTTTTTAATCTTCAAACAGTTTGGAGACTGGAATTTCCAGCACTTCCGCAACTTAAGCATGATTTCCATGGACACACCGAAAGCCCGGGTTTGGCTTTCAATCTTTGCAACAAATGACTATGATTAATTTGCTGGCCGATATTCAGGCGAAAATGGCAGAAGGTAAATCAACGGGGTACGAGCGGTGGCCAAAGAAATACAACCGCAAAGAAACTGCCCGGACAGTTTGTCTTTTGAAAAAAGAAATCAGTAATTATGAAGAAGATCGGCTCAGCAGCCGTTTTGCAGCGCTATACGATACTATTAAGCAAATGAAAAAGAATGGTTGAGATTGGATCATAGTTTACCTTAAAAAGTAATTCTCGGTGCTATATGGGGCAGGATCCAACGCTTTTGTTGTCTCCTGCCCCATATTTGTTATATCTGTTGTGTAATTAAAATTCCAAATTATGACCGTCTTTTTTAGAAAATAGGTGGACCACATTTCCGCCAAAAATAAACGAAATGGAAGTGCCACTTTCCGAAGGGATATACTGGGCTCCATCCATACCCGAGGTCTGGGCAACAATAATGCTATCCCGACCATTGATATCCACATGAAGATGGACCGCACTCCCCATCATCTCTGAGACTTCTACCTTGCCATGCACCCCATGTTCACCATTCTCCAACAGCATAATGTGCTCAGGCCGGACACCGAGAATAATCTCTTGGGGGGGTACACTAGCTTGATACAACCTTTCTTGTTTCTCGACGGTAGGCACTACTCGAATACCGCCCATCAAAACAGAATATACGCCGTCTTCATCCCTCTTCAACTCCGCATCGTAGAAGTTCATCTGTGGGACCCCTATAAAACCTGCTACAAAGAGGTTGACCGGGTGATCGAAAACCTCTTGAGGTGTTCCAATTTGCTGGATAATACCGTCTTTCATGATAACAATGCGGTCACCTAAGGTCATTGCCTCGGTCTGATCGTGGGTAACATAGATGAATGTGGCATTGATACGCTGGCGTAGCTTGATGATCTCAGCGCGCATCTGGTTACGCAACTTGGCATCCAAATTAGATAAGGGTTCGTCCATGAGTAGAACTTTGGGCTCTCGTACAATAGCTCGGCCAATGGCCACCCGCTGCCTCTGGCCACCTGACAGCGCCTTAGGCTTGCGCTCTAGATATTCCGTAATTCCCAGGATCTCCGCCGCCTGATTCACACGACGGTCGATCTCCTCCTTAGGTAACTTGCGGAGTTTCAGTGGAAATTCCATATTGCCCCGCACCGTCATGTGGGGATATAGGGCATAGCTTTGAAACACCATAGCGATGTCTCGATCCTTAGGCTCCACATCGTTGACCAGTTTTCCGTCAATATAGAGCTCACCCCTGGTGATCTCCTCCAACCCTGCCACCATCCTCAGCGTGGTAGATTTTCCGCAACCGGAGGGCCCGACTAATACAATGAATTCCCGATCACTGATATTCAGGTTGAAGTCCTGCACCGCGAGAACGCCTTCGTCCGTTACCTTGAGATTACTTTTCTTTTTCTCGCTGTGTGGATATACTTTTTCAATATGCTGTAAACTGACTTCAGACATAATAAGCACCCCTTTCTGAGATGGCTTTCATTTTAAATGCCAGATATCCTGGTCATATTCCGCGATAGTACGATCGGAGGAAAAGAATCCAGAGCGGGCAATATTGACCAGCATCCTGCGGCTCCAGGCGTCCCGGTCCTCGTAGTCGGTTAGGCAACGCTCCTTCACCGCAATATAGTCCTCCAGGTCTAAAAGGGCCATAAAGTAGTCTTTGGAAATAAAGTCCTTGTAGAGCCGGCTAAGGCTCTGGGCATCACCCATGGTCAGCAGCTGGGGGCTGATGATGAAGTCCACCAGACGCTCCACCTCTGGCTTCTGCCAGTAGTCGCTGCTACGGTAGGCGCTATTCTGATAGAGGTCAATGACCTCATCAGCCGAGCGGCCGAAGATGTAGATGTTCTCCTCCCCCACCAGCCGGGAGATCTCCACATTGGCCCCGTCCAACGTACCCAGGGTGACAGCACCGTTGGCCATGAGCTTCATGTTGCCGGTACCACTGGCCTCCTTGGATGCCAAGGAGATCTGCTCGGACACATCGCAGGCGGGCACCAGGAGCTCGGCGGAGGAGACATTGTAGTTTTCCACCATCACTAGCTTCAGCCAGGGGGACACCTGAGGGTCCTGGTCGATGAGCCTGCTCAGGCACAAAAGCAGGTGGATGGTGTCCTTGGCTAGGGTATAGGCAGGGGCGGCTTTGGCACCGAACACCATAGTCACCGGCCGGGTTGGGGTACGGCCCTCCTTGATCTGCAGATACTTCCAGATTGCATACAAAGCATTCATCTGCTGGCGCTTATACTGGTGCAGCCGCTTGATCTGGATGTCCAGGATGCTATCGGGGGTAATCTCCGTCCCGCGCCCCTTCAGCCACCGGGCCAGTTTTGTCTTGTTTTCCCCCTTGACGGACAGCAACTGCTCACGGAGAGCGCTGTCCTCCATGTGGTCCATCAGCCCCTCCAGCTTCCCCGCATCCCGCTTCCACTCCGGGCCAATGGCCTGGGTGATGAGATCGGAGAGAGCAGGGTTGCAGCCCATCAGCCAGCGGCGGAAGGTGATACCGTTTGTTTTATTGTTGAACTTCTCTGGGTAGAGCACATAGAAAGAGTGCAACTCCGTATTTTTCAGGATTTCGGTGTGCAACTCGGCCACACCGTTGACCTTGGCGCTGCTGTGGATATCCATGTGGGCCATGTGGATGACATCGTGCGCATCCCAGATGGCAAGCTTGGGGGCATCGCTGCGTTTCCGGGCCCGCTCATCCAGGGCACGGATAAAAGGCAGTAGCTGGGGGGTCACCTGTTCCAGATAGGAGGCAGGCCATTTCTCCAGGGCCTCGGCCAGGATGGTGTGGTTGGTGTAGGCACAGGTACGCTCTACCAGATCCATGGCCCGCTCTAGCTCCACCCCCCGCTCGGTTAGCAGACGAATGAGCTCCGGAATCACCATGGATGGGTGGGTGTCGTTGATGTGGACAACGGCGTACTTGTCCAGCTCTTCCAGGGCGTGCCCCCGCTCCTCCAGTTCCTGCAGAATCAGTTGGGCACCAGCGGAAACCATGAAGTACTGCTGGTATAGTCGCAGCAGCCGCCCCGTCTCGTCGCTGTCATCGGGGTAGAGGAAGGAGGTCAGGTGGTGGGAGATGTCCGTTTTGTCAAACTGGATGCCATCCTTGGGGGGGTGGGCGGGTTGCTCCACGTCAAAGAGGTGCAATCGGTTGCAAATGCCATTCTCATAGCCGGGAATCTCCAGGTCGTACAGTCTGGCGTTCAGAGAGAAGCTCCCGAACTTTACCGGGTAGGACACCCCGGTATCCAGCAGCCAGGACTCCGGCGCAATCCAGGGGTCGGGCATCTCAGTCTGCCGGCCAGTGTCCAACCGCTGACGGAACAGGCCATAGTGGTAATTGAGGCCCACACCGTCCCCGTTGATTCCCAGGGAGGCGATGGAGTCCAGAAAGCAGGCGGCCAGGCGGCCCAGCCCGCCGTTACCCAGGGAAGGCTCCGGTTCCTGATCCTCAATCTGGGCCAAGGAGCGGCCGTGAGCGGCCAGTAGAGCCTCCACATCCTCTAGTAGGCCCAGGTTGATGAGGTTGGCCCTCAGCAGTCGCCCCACCAGAAATTCCGCGGAAAAATAGTACAGTTTCCGCTTCCCCTGGGCGTGGCCCATGGGCTTTTGTAGATCACGCACCGCGGCGGTCAGGGCGTACATCAGCTCCCGGTCGGAGCTCGTGTCCAGGCTGCCCCCATGCCTTGTCAAATAGGTATCCAAATAAGGTTGGATGCTCATGACTTTTCTCCCTTCCTTTCCTGGGGCAGGCGCTCATAGAGCTTCATCTGCCGCAGCAGGCGTTTGGCCAGAGCCGGGCTATCAAAGCCGGGCAGCGCCCGCCACTGCCAGTTACCCCCCAGCGTAGAGGGGGTGTTGATCCGCCCCTCTGAGCTCAGCCCTAGCAGATCCTGCATTTGAACAATGGCGTAATCGGCAGTACTACTCCAAATAGCTCGCATCATTCCCCAATTTTCTCCTTCAATAGAATCAAGATGCAAATATTCGCGAGCCAATGCTACATCTTCTGGGCTTGCGGTACTAATCCACCCTAAAGCAGTGTCGTTGTCGTGGGTACCGACATAGGCAACACAATTGGTAGGGTAATTATGGGGCTGATATGTTCGCCCTCCCCCATCCCGGCTATCAAAGGCAAACTCCAGCACCTTCATTCCAGGATAGCCGGTGTTCTTCAAAAGTTGATGTACCGAGGGGGTAAGAAAGCCAAGATCCTCTGCAATGATGGGCCGCTGACCAACTACCTTCTCCACTGCACGGAAAAAGTCCAACCCAGGCCCAGCTTCCCATGTACCTTCTTTGGCTGTCTCAGCAGAAGCCGGAATAGCATAGTAAGCATCAAAGCCCCGGAAATGATCGATACGAAGCACATCATAAAACCTAAACTGGAAAGAAATACGGTGCAACCACCAGTGATAGCCATCTGCCCGCATCTGCTCCCAATTAAAAAGAGGATTGCCCCACAACTGGCCATCTGCAGAAAAGCCATCCGGTGGGCAACCAGCCACCCGGGTAGGATGCAGATCAGCGTCCATCTGGAACTGATCCGAATGTGCCCATACATCCGAACTGTCTTCCGCCACATAAATAGGAATATCGCCAATGATAGATATCCCTTTGGCTTCCGCCAGACTTTTCAGCCGTTCCCACTGCTCAAAAAACAAAAACTGTACGCCTTTCCAAAAGAGAATATCAGATTCCATCTCTGCCTTGGCCTGTGACATTGATTCTCTTTCCCTGTGTCGAAGTTCTTCCGGCCACTCTTTCCAAGGTCTTCCTCCAAAATAACTTTTTAAAGACATGAAAAGGGAGTAATCTTCCAGCCAATAACTTTCTTTATCGCAAAAACACTGCACCGCTTGTTTGTTATTGGCCCAAAGCCGATCCACTGCTTTTTTGAGTACCTGGAAACGTTTTTGATACAACAATCCATAGTCTACACGGGCGGGATTTGTACTCCACTGGATGCCTTGGTACTCTTCGGGCAATAATAATCCCACCTTGGCCAAATCATCTAGATCAATCAAATAGGGGTTCCCTGCATAGGAGGAAAAAGGTTGGTATGGAGAGTCGCCATAGCCAGTAGGTCCAATGGGCAATAACTGCCAATAAGTCTGACCACTTTCTGCCAAAAAGTCTAAAAACTCTCTGGCAGATCTCCCCAAAGTTCCGATTCCCCACGGTGAGGGTAATGAAGTGATTGGCATCAGAACGCCGGCACTTCGCATATCAACACCAACCTTTCTGTGACTCTGTTATCTTGCTTCCACAAAAGAAACGCTTTCACGTTCCACTAATTCAAAATCAATTGTTTCATAAACCGGAGTTGTTTTGTAATGAATCGCCTGGAGTAAGGTTTGTACTCCCCGGGCTGCCAGCTCCGCGGCATCCTGTCTAACGGTTGTCAGTCGGGGGATACAGAAGTTAGCAGTATCAATTCCATCATAACCTACGATCGAGATATCATCCGGAATCCTCAGTCCCAAATCGCATATGGCACGCATAGCCCCTAAAGCAATAACATCGCCCAGTGCAAACAGGGCAGTGATATCCGGCTCTCGCCCCAGTAGCTCTTTTGCCGCCGCATATCCATCTGCCATGGAGAACCGACATGGGACATGGTTAGCTTTAGGGGCAAAAGGCAACCCTAACCGCCTCATACAAGCCTCAACACCCCGGAGTCGTTTAACACTAATTTGCTCAACCGCCAGGTTTCCTCCCAACACACCGATCTTCTGATGTCCATGACGGTATAGGTACTCAATAACAGCCTCTGCAGATGCGGTGTCATCTGTGGAGAAGCTAGATAGATTTTCAAAACCTAAAGCATGGGCGTCATTGGTCAGCAACACACAAGGAACCGTAATTGGATGAAATTCTCGTCGAAAACAGTCCAAGTCCCCTCCAAGGAAAATAATTCCTTTGGGCCGACGGAGCTTGACTAACTGCACTGCATACTGTACTTCGTCGGCCTCCTCATCCAGATAGGCCACATAAATCTCTTCACCGTTGTTTCGAAAAAGATCCTGCACACGTTCCAAAATTCCAGCAAACAAGAAGTTTTGAGATCCTTTTACCAATACGGCAACGGACGATTGTGCCTGCGTCTTCAGATACTTTGCATTAGCGTTTGGCTCAAATCCCTGCTCATGTACTACAGCCAGAATACGTTCTCGAGCCTTCTTACTGACATCTGGATGATTATTCAGAACCCGGGATACAGTACCTAACCCATATCCCGAAAGACGCGCAATATCTTTTATCGTCATAGCCTCACTTCCAATATTCCATGTGATACAGCCCCGTTACCCCTTGACCGCACCCGCGGCCACGCCTTTGATAATGTACTTCTGGCAGGACAGGTAAAATACGATCACAGGGATTACCGCCATGATGAGGGCGGCCATAATGGCACCCATGTCAACCCGGCCGTAGGAACCTTTCATATATTGTATCACAATAGAGATGGTTTTGTACTTTTTCAGATCCAGGGTCAGGTAGGGCAACAGGAAGTCGTTCCAGATCCACATGGTCTCCAAGATGCCCACGGAGATGTAGGTGGGCTTCATGATGGGAAGAACCACCGAGAAGAAGGTACGGATGGGTGAACAGCCGTCGATCATGGCGGCCTCCTCGATCTCAATGGGGATGGACTTGACAAAGCCGCAGAACATGAACACCGCCAGCCCCGCGCCAAAGCCCAAGTAGATGATGATGAGACCCCAGGGGGTGCCCAGACCCAGCCGGTCGGTGACCAGGGAGAGAGTGAACATGACCATCTGGAAGGGGACCACCATGGAGAAGACGCACAGGATGTAGATGGCTTTGGTGACCCGGGTCTTCACCCGGGTAATATACCAGGCGCACATGGAGGTGCAGATGAGGATGACCAGCACCGAGCCCACGGTGATGAACACCGTCCAGCCCACCGCATCCAGAAAGCCGTACTGGTCGATGGCGGCGGTGTAGTTGTCTAGGCCTGTGAGGGTGGTCTCATTGGGCAGCTGGAAGGGCTCCAGGCTGATGTAGGACTTTTTCTTAAAGGAGTTCATTAGCACCACCACGATGGGCAGCACATAGACGATGCACAAAAAGGAGAACAGGCCGGTGCCCAAGCGGCTGAGATGGGCTTGTTTTTGTTTCATTGCTGTACCTCCTTGGAGCGGGTGGCCCGGAGCTGAAGCAGACCGATGCCAACCACCAGAATAAAGAAGATCACGGCCTTGGCCTGGCCCACGCCCTCCCAGCCGGTACGGCCGTAGAAGGTGTTGAAGATGTTCAGAGCCAGCAGCTCGGACATCTTGGCGGGCTCGCCGGCGGTTAGGGACAGATTCTGGTCAAAGAGCTTGAAGCCGTTGACCAGGGAAAGGAAGGTGCAGATGGTGATGGAGGGCATCATCATGGGGATGGTCACCTTAAACAGCCGCTTAGGGCCGCTGGCGCCGTCGATCTGGGCGGCCTCGATCACATCGCCGGGGATGGACTGGAGCCCGGCGATGTAAATGATCATCATATAGCCGATCTGCTGCCAGGACACCAGGATGACCAATCCGGCAAAGCCGTACCACTCGTTGAGATTGAGGGCGGTGGAGTAGGCTGCCAGGATGCCGTTGAAGATAAGCTGCCAGATGTAGCCCAGCACGATGCCGCCGATGAGGTTGGGCATGAAGAACACGGTGCGAAAAATGTTGGTACCCCGCATCTTCTGGGTCAGGGCCAGGGCGATCAGGAAGGCGATGATGTTGATGACCACCAGGGAAACCACCGCAAACAGGGCGGTATACCAGAAGGCGTGACGGAATATGGTGTCCTGAAAGGCCCGGACATAGTTTTCCACCCCGTTGAAGGTGGCGTCGGTCACCGTGGTAAACTTGCAGAAGGACAGCCAGATGCCCATGAGGAAGGGCACGATGAAGCCGATGGTGAACGCGGCCAGGGTGGGCAGGAGGAAGATGGGAAAATACCGCTTGATTGCCTTTTCCAAAGAAAAGCCTCCTTACATAAATCAGTCAGTAGGATGAAATGGAGACAGCGGGCAGGCAAACGCCCGCCCGCTGTCAAAGCGTTAGTTTCAGAGATAGGGTTCCAATCAGCCGTTGACGGCAGCCGCCTCGGCGGCCCAGCCGTCCACGAAGGCGGTCACCACGGCGTCCCAGTTGGCATCGGTCTGGTCGGCGGCATAGGTGGTGAGAGCGGAGCCCACGCCGTTCTTCCACTCCTCAGAGGGCATGGTGGCGAAGTTCCAGGACACGGGCTCATAGCCGTCGGCCACATACTGGTTGCCGATGTTCACCAGGGGGTTGCTGGACTCCAGGTTGCCCTGGAAGGGGATCACAAAGCCCATGCCAGGCTGGCCGGAGGGCATGGCGCCCTCGCCGCCGCACATGGCGGTGGTGCCCACCTCAGAGGTGACACACCAGTTCATGAAGTCCAGGGTGGCCTGGATGTCGGCCTCGGAGGCCTTGGCGTTGACGCACCAGTAGTTCTCGGTGCCGGTGCACAGGCCCTGCTTCTCCTCGCCGTCCACGCCGATGTAGATGGGCAGCATGCCCAGGTTGTCGTCGCCCAGCTCGGCCACGTCGTTGTAGGCCCAGGTGCCGTTCTGATAGAACACGGCCTTGTTGGTCACAAACTCGGCCACGGCGTCGTCGCCGGTCTTGGTGGACAGCAGAGTGGGCTCACAGGTGGCGTTGTTGATGTACAGGTCCCAGATCTGGCGGTAGTTGTCCAGGTAGGTGCCCTTGATGGCGTCGGTGGAGCTGATGCCGTCAGCCTTGTACTCATAGTAGATGGGCAGGTTGGCCAGGTGGGTCTTGAAGCGCCAGTCGGAGGAGCCATCCATGCCGGCGGAGGTGAAGGCGGAGAAGCCCAGCTCGTCCTTGCGGGCGGTGATGTCCTCGGCCACCTTCTTCAGATCGGCAAAGCTCTTGATGTCGTCGGCGGAGTAGCCGGCCTGCTCCAGCAGAGCCTTGTTGTAGATGATGCCGTAGGTCTCGATAACGTAGCCGATGCCCGCCATCTTGTCCCCGTCCATCAGGGCGAACTCCTCGCTGGTGAGCTGGCTGGCAATGTCAGAGCCGGTCAGGTCATAGCAGTAGTCCTTCCAAGCGGCCAGGCCCACGGGGCCGTTGACCTGGAACAGGGTAGGAGCATCGGTCTTGGCCATCTCGGACTTCAGAGTGGTCTCATAGCTGCCAGAAGCGGCGGTAAGGACGGTGACCTCCACGCCGGTCTCCTTGGTGTACAGGTCGGCCAGTTCCTGCCACTGAGCATTCTGCTCAGGCTTAAAATTCAGGTAGTACACTTTTCCGCCGGCGGAATCGTTGCCAGAGCTTCCTGTGTCGCTGGGCGTGGATGGTTTTGTACCACAACCACTCAGCAGTGACAAAGACAGTGTAGCGACTAAACCGAGTGCAAAGAGTCTTCTTTTCATTTCCATTGACCTCCTAATAATTTTACATTGACTTTATTCTGGAAATGTTCCTGGAATCGTTTCCAGTTTTGCTGAAGTTATTATACATCTTTTCAGCAATAATCTCAACAAAAATTTTATTTCTCTTTTGTTTTTTGTCTGAATCACAAATATACATACTATGATATCGTGTATATCAAACAATTTTTAATTAGATCACAAGCACAATATATATGACAAACAATTTTACAGTCGCCTTTCTATCAGCTTACCTAATGTCTACCTCGTATATCTTGAAATTGTATATTCCGCCAAATCTCAAAGTAAAAATCGGTCCAACAAATAGATACGCCTACTGTCGGACCGATCTTTGCATCAATTATAGTATTCCTTATGGTTCTGCGTTTTCTTTACTTGACTATGCTGGTAGAATCAATTGGGCGCACCTTGTAAAACGCAGACAACACAGAAATGGTATCAGTCTGCCAGATAGCGAATCCCTTGAATGCCATGGATGCCCAGACCTGGGTCGTTGGAGACGGTGATCTTCCGCTCGTTGAACACCGCGCCGCCCAGGATGGGGTCCTCGCTGCACAGCACGGGGCCGTCCAGGTCGATCTTGGTGATGATCTGCTTGGCGCAGGCTAGATGGACCGCCGCGTTGACACTGATCTTGGCCTCCAGCATGCAGCCGATCATGCACTCCACGCCGTAGACCTCGGCAGCGGAGGAATGTTCAAAAAAGACGCACTGACCGAGTTCTTCGACGAAGTGCGTCAGAAATGTACCTTCCAGTACTGGTTCTTCGGCCACTATCACAGCAATATGGTGATCGAGAAAAGATATGCCATGCTATATGAGCAGATCATAAGACTGAAGTAAGACAAAGGGCTGTGCTGACGCACGGCCCTTTTTTCGCCTCTGTTTGCACACGGCTTTGTCAGTATGTCATATGGGGGTTCGGAAATGGCTTAAAAAAGCGCAGAAAAACAAAAACACAAGTTGCGAAAAACCATGAATCCATTGAGCCGCAAGGCTTTCCGGGCTGTATCTTTTTCGGCAACAAAAGACAAAAACCGTCTCAAACAATACGTTTGAGACGGTTTTTATATGCGGAAAGTTAGGAGAATTGAAACCCGATTTGACCACTACTGCACATTTTGCGATCCAACTAAGCTATTACGCTATGTCATATCTCCAGCATCCCTTGTAGTCCTGCGCTGGCGGCCTTTTTGTTCTTATCGAAAGCATGGGTATAAATGTCCAGCGTGGTGGAGGGCTGGCTGTGGCCGAGGATGCCCGCCACCGTGGCCACATCCGTGCCGCCCGCGATCATCAGACTGGCGGCGGTGTGCCGGAGGGAATGGACGTTCAGCTCCTGCGGCAGGCCGTTCTTCTTGAGGATCAGCTTGAAGCGGTAGGTGAAGGTGGTGGGCGTCAT
>ENA-UEPJ01000340-UEPJ01000340.1-human-gut-metagenome-genome-assembly--contig:-NODE-340-length-64568-cov-40.000279_pt1 | contig 64568 bp, 57 predicted proteins | sample MGYA00242890_ERZ507896 | MGnify/ENA primary metagenome ERZ507896 (study PRJEB26167, sample SAMN06115508) | human gut metagenome | host: Homo sapiens | place: China:Qinghai | collected 2015-08-20...
AATGGTTGAAAAGGCTCAAGAAGAAATTGATAAGAAAATTTGGTCTGAAGGTGAAAATGCCGCTTTAGAAATGGGTGTTATGGGGCTAAACAAAGAACTCATCAAAACTCTAGGTCGTTTATACTATAGAACAAGTTACGGTCAAAATGTTTTGAAACACTCATTAGAAGTAGGTCATATCGCAGGCATGTTGGCTGCAGAAATAGGAGCTAACGAAAAAATAGCAAAACGTGCAGGACTTTTACACGATATTGGGAAAGCTGTTGATCAGACTCAAGAAGGTACACATATACAATTAGGCGTTGAATTAGCTGCAAGATTCGGAGAAAGACCTGAGGTTATTCATGCTATAGAAGCTCACCATGATGACGTTGTTGCAAATACAATTGAAGCAGTTCTTGTAAAAGTTGCAGATGCTATTTCTGCAGGTAGACCTGGAGCAAGACGTGATACATTGGAAATTTATATCAAACGTTTACAAAAAATTGAAGAAATTGTAAACAGCTTTGATGGTATTAAACAATCATTTGCTGTACAAGCCGGTCGTGAAGTTCGAATTATTGTTGAATCTGAAAAATTTGATGATTTAGCATCTCAAAAACTTGCAAGAGATGTTGCAAAACGAATAGAAGATGAACTTGATTATCCGGGACAAATTAGAGTAACTGTTGTAAGAGAATTCAGAACAACTGAAATAGCAAAATAAAATAAAAAGTTAAGATTTCAGGAAGGTAGCTTTTTCAAAAATAGCTAAACTTCCTGATCTCAAAACTTTAGGATAAATAAAATTATGTTGAAGAGTGATGATAATATATTAAAAGTTTTATTTTTTGGAGATTTGGTAGGCAGACCTGGCAGGTACGCCATAAAAGATTTTTTGGAAAAAAATAAACAAGATTATGATTTTATCATTGCTAATGTAGAAAATGCATCTCATGGATTTGGTCTAACAGAAAAAAATTATAATGAATTATCCGAATATGGTCTTAATTGTATGACTTCAGGAAATCATATTTGGGATAAAAAAGAAATTTTTAACTACATCGATAAGGCTGATAAGTTAGTCAGACCTTTTAATTATCCGGAAAATACTCCGGGATTTGGAAGTCGTATTTTTGAACTTCCTAATGGTATAAAAATTGGAGTAATAAATGTTTTAGGTCGAGTATTTATGGCTCCAGTTGAATCTCAATGGTCAGTTGTGAAAAGTGAGATAATGAAATTAAAAGAAATTACTCCTATTATTATTGTTGATTTTCATGCTGAAGCTACTGCTGAAAAAATTTGTTTTGGTAGATTTTGTGCAGATTTGGGAGTAAGTGCCTTTTTCGGAACTCATACTCATGTTCAGACTGCAGATGAACATATTGTAAATAATATGGGATACATCACTGATGCAGGTTTTTGCGGGACAGTGGATAGTGTAATAGGTATGGATTATCATACTTCCTTAAACCGTTTTACGACGGTTATTCCTGAAAGATATGATGTAGCTGACGGTAATGTCGTCCAATTAAATGCTGTTGAAGTTGAAATAGATCAAACAAGCGGGCATACTGTAGCTATAAAAAGAGTTTTTTGTTATGTAGATAAGAATAAAAAGGAAGAGGAAAATGAAAAGTGATTTGCACATTCACACCCTTTATTCAGACGGTGTCTTTTCTCCCGAAAAGATTGTGGACACTGCCATTGATGTCGGGCTCCAAGTAATTGCTTTGACTGATCACGATAATATTCTTTCGTATCAAGTCGCAAAAGACTATTTGAAAAAAACTAATAAAGAAGATAAGTTAGAAATAATTCAAGGTATTGAAGTAAATACTTTGTATAAAAATTATGAAGTCCATATTTTAGGATATTTTATGGATGTAAATAACAGTGATTTTCAAAATTTGTTGAAAATGCAACAACAAGCACGTGTAAAACAGACAAAAGAAATTATTAATCTTTTGGCTAAAAAAGAAGGTATTAGGATAAAATTTGAAGATATAAAAAAACAGGTTGCAGAAGGTGGTAGTATAGGCAGACCTCATATAGCAAAGGCTATTACTAATGCTGGGGGAACAAATAATGTAATTGAAGCATATGCTAAATATATTCATGATGATTCGCCTGTATATGTTCAAAGAAAGACAGTATCTCCTCAAGATGCTGTAGAGATTATTTATGACGCAGGTGGTATTCCTGTAATTGCGCATCCTCATGATTTAGATATTGCAGAAGATCTAATTAAAGAATTAATGCAATATGGACTTAGAGGAATTGAGGCTTATCATAGAAAACATTCTCCTGCATGTGTTGAATATTTTTCATCAATGGCAGAAGAATTAGGTTTGATTGTAACAGGTGGATCTGATTTCCACGCACCAAATATAATGAACGGTCAAATTATTTTAGGCAAAAATTTTGTTCCTGAATGGATTTATGAAAAACTCATTGAGGAAAAGAAAAGAATAGATATGGCATAAAAACAGGTGCTTTATTATGGTAAAGAAACATTATTGGAAATTAGAATATTCAATTGCATTATTTGTAATGATTGGCGTAATTCTTTTGATAATGCCATTTTCTATTGAAAATACCCGCCAAGCCAATTTTATATCTAAGTGGAATGAAACATTTAATCGTATTGAATATATGTTTTCAGTAATTAATGCTCATATTTCTGACGATATGATAAAAAGTTTTAATAAAGCGGATACTCCTGATGAAAGAGAAAAACTTTTACTTACAATCGTAAAACCATATTTGAGAATAAATACAGCTAATTATCCAATTAGGCATTATAGACCACGTTATATCAATGGTAATCGTATTTATAAAGGTCAAAGGTATTTCTTTGATGACTTTTATTTTGCTGAAAATAATACAATAGTCGGAATAAAAGATATTAAATCAGATAAGGCTGATGATGTCTTTTTCTTGATGATGTTTGATATAAATGGTATTTTGCCTCCAAATAGATGGGGGAAAGATATTTATGGTGTGAATATCTATGATGGCGGAAAAATCGAGCCTTTTGGATTTGATAAGAGTATGGATGAATTAAAGAAAGATTGTTCAGAAGCTGGTACAGGTATAAATTGCTCTTATTATTATAAAATAGGTGGAGGATTTGATGACTGATATAAAACGAGTATGTGTATTTGCATCATCTTGTAACTATTTAGAAAAATCATACTATGAAGCAGCAGCAGAATTTGGAGAATTACTCGGGAAGTATGGTTATGACATGGTATATGGCGGAAGTTCATTAGGCTTAATGTGGGCTTGTGCTGAAAAAGTTAAACAAAATGGTGCTCAATTAATTGGGGTTATGCCTGAGCGATTGCATAATATGGGAGTTCATACTGATGAATGTGTTGAACTTTTTATAACTCCTTGTATGCGAAGCAGAAAAGCTAAGATGGATGAACTATCTGATGCTGTTGTAGCCTTGGCTGGTGGATTTGGAACTTTAGAAGAATTATCCGAAATGATTGTTCAAAAACAATTAGGGTATAATAACAAACCTATTGTGATTTTAAATACAAATGGTTTTTATGATAAATTGTTAGGCTTCTTTGATGAAATTATAAGTCAAAAATTTGCACGTGATACTGCTAAAAAATTATATTTTGTTGCAAATACTCCGGGAGAAGCTATTGAATATATAAAAAATTATCAACCCGAAAATTTAGCAATATCAAAAGCAGACATTTATACAAGATAAGTTTTACAAATAAAAAAAGAGCCTTTATGGCTCTTTCTTATAAAATTTGTGAAATTTTTTATTTAGTATTTTAGCATTGAAACAACTTTTCCTGCATCTTTAAGTTTTTCTCTGCCGTTTAAGTCTTCTAGTTCAATTAAAAATGCTATACCAACTAAATTTGCACCTGTCTTTTTAACTAATTTGCATGCTGCTTCTGCAGTTCCACCTGTTGCTAGTAAGTCGTCAACGATTAATACATTTGCGCCTTGAGGGAAAGCATCTTGGTGTACTTCGATTTTGTCAGTGCCATATTCCAATTCATATTCTTGAGAATATGTTGCTGCTGGAAGTTTATTAGGTTTTCTGATAGGTACAAATCCAGCATCTAATTTATAAGCCATTGGCATTCCAAAGATAAATCCGCGACTTTCAATCCCTGCTATGTAATCAATTTTTACATCTTTAAACTGTTCGCAAAGGTAATCAATCATTACTTTTAGAGTATCAGCATCTTTTAGCGCAGTTGTGATATCTCTAAAAATAATACCAGGTTTTGGAAAATCATTTACGGCTCTGATTTTATTTTTTACATCAATAATAGTTTCTGTTGTCATTTATTTTCTCCTTTTTAGTCTTTTAGTGATTTGTCAGAATCTTTATTTGGATTAGTTAAATTTTCTATATTTAAAGATTCTGTTTTTTCAGCTAGTATTTGTTTTAGTTTTTCAGTATATTCTTTGGTATAATTTTTAGTTTTTTCTAATTCTTTTTTTATAAAAGCTTTAATACTTGCTTCTTCTTCCATAACAAGTCCGTGAGCTGTTTTACCCCAATTCATATCTTTTTTCATAAATAAAATTTTGAAACAGATATATAATACAAGCGGGAACCAAATGATAAATAGGTATATGGAAGTTTCCAATGCTTCAAATGTCGCATCTAAACGAGGCATGTAATCATATCTTCTTAATGCATATCTTGCTCCGAAGAAAAATCCAAAGCCAATTACACATCCTATAAAAATAGAAGAATAAAGCATGTGTGGTGGCGCTTGTTTTGCAAGAACTTTAAATCCTCTAATAAGAATTTCCATTAAAAACCAACCTGGCATAATGAATTGGGAAATATAAGCTGTCATATCAAGGCTTGCTCGTAAAGACATTTTTTTTGAAAATAATACATCTCCGGCATATTCTAAATATCTTCTGATTGTTCCTTCAAGCCATCTTCTTCTTTGTCTGTATAAAGGTCTTATGTATGCAATCCCTTCTTCATATACTATTGCCTCTGGACAGAATCTAACGTCCCACCCTTTGATATGTAATCTTGTAGACATATCTAAATCATCTACAATAGTGTAATTATTCCAGCCGTTTATATCTTCTAGAGCTTGTCTTTTTATTAATTCTCCGTTTCCTCTAAGTTCAACGGCACCTTTAACAGAATCTCTGCCGACTTGGAAATGTGTATCCATTGTATATTCATTGTTTTGACATCTTGTTAAAAGGTTTTGGTTTTTATTTCTTATAACTTTTCTAGCTTGAACAGCTCCAACATCTTTGGGTTCAAGATATGGTATAAGTTTTGATAAAAAGTCAGGTTCTACTGTTGCATCTGCATCAAATACTAAAATAGCTTCTCCTTTGGCTATTTTGAATGCATCATTTAATACTGCAGATTTGCCAGGAAAAGCATCTTTTGACCTTATTAAGGCTGTTACTTTTTCATATTTTTGTTCTAAATTTTTAATTACAGAGGCAGTGTTGTCAGTACTTCTGTCATCAATTACAATTACGTCGAAATTTGTATAATTCATTTGCAAAATGTTTTCAACAGTATTTGTAATAACTGTTTCTTCGTTATGTGCAGGAATCATAACTGTAACAAAAGGTTTGTAATTTTCGTTTATGATTTGCGGAAATTTTTGCAATTTACGTTTTTTAAATTTGTAAGAAAGATTCATAAATAAAGCATAGATAAACATAAATGTGCATAAAAGCGCAAGTCCCCATACTGTATTAAAATAACTTTGGAATATATAAATGAACACTCCGAGCCCAAAGACAATTGTGAATAATAAAATTCTTTCTTTCATCTTAAAATACCTTTTATACTCCCTTTTTTAATTCCTCTAATATTATATCAAAAACTTATTTTTATTACTCAAAATTCCTTGTTTTCATTACTTTTTGTAATACATTTTGAATAAAGAATATTTTTTCCTCTATTTATATGTTTTTTTGTTTAAAAAGTGTTAAAAAACGTTAAAATACTTGCTTTTAAAATAGGTTTCGATATAATTGGAAATGTACAAATAAGAGAAGGAGTTTTATAATGAACAAAGAAGAATTAGTACAAGAAATTGCAAAAAAATCTAACGTAACTCAAAAAGAAGCTGCTGAAGTATTAGGCGCTTTAATTGAAACTATTCAAAAAACAGTTGCTAAAGGCAAAAAAGTTACTTTAGTAGGTTTTGGTACATTTGAATCTAGAAAAAGAGCTGCTAGAATTGGCCGTAACCCACAAACTGGTAAAGAATTAAAAATCCCTGCAACAACAGTTCCAGCATTCTCTGCAGGTAAAAAATTCAAAGAAGCTGTTAACAAATAAGCAATTTTTTGAAATCTTTGATAAAAAAGGACTAATCTTTTGATTAGTCCTTTTTTATTTGTTATTTTTTATTGAAAAATTTTTGTTTAGTAGCATTGTTGGCTTCTGTTTCTAATAAATTATTTGCTTTCAATTTGTTTTTGGCTACTCTATTTATAATCATTTCTTCAAAGCCATCTTCTGTCCATACTTTAATATTCTCAAATGGATCATAAGTCGGATATTCTTTTAATGCTTCAATATATGTTTTAGCTTTTGTGAATAAATTGTCTCCGGATTTTATTGTACCGTTTTGTTTTATTACTTTTTTATAGTATTTTTTGTTAAATTTTAATGATTCATATTGAGGAAATTTTTGTAATAAAAGATTTTTAAAATACTCAATTCCTGTATCAATGTTTTGAGAAAGTCCTGCGAAGTATCTTGCTATTATTTGGAATTGTTCCGCATGTTTAATATTATGTTGTATTGATTTTTTTACTAAAGGTCTAAAAATTTTTGAGTTTGAATTAAAAATGTTATTTAAAATTATTTCCCCAGTATATGGGTTAAAATCTGATTTTTTTAAGTTGCTCATATACTTTGAATTAATTTTAGGTGTAACTGATATATTATTTCGTTTTGCTGTTTCATTTAAGGTATTTATTAAAAATTTACAAGTCTGTATTTTCATATTTGTCTCCATTATGTATATTTATTTAGATATCACAATGTTATATAAATTATGACGAAAAATGTGTGAGGGGATAAAATAGTTTTAATTAGAATTATAAATGATTTGATTAATCAACAGAGAATATTTCTTTGATATCATCCATTGTGAGAGATTTAACAATATTGCGGTCAACAGAAATTACACTGTCTACTAAGTTACGTTTAACAGTTTTAAGTTTTTGAATTTTTTCTTCAACAGTATTTTTTGTAATAAGTCTATATACAAATACTTTTTTAGTTTGACCTATACGGTATGCTCTGTCAGTAGCTTGATCTTCAACTGCAGGGTTCCACCATGGATCGTAATGGATTACATAATCAGCACCTGTCAAGTTTAAGCCTGTTCCACCTGCTTTTAAGCTGATTAAGAAAATTGGAATTGATGGCGTAGAATTGAATCGTTCAACAGCTCCTTGTCTGTCTTTAGTTTTACCTGTTAAATATTCATAAGGTATACCTTCTCGTTCAAGCCAAGCTTTGATTAAATCAAGCATATCAACAAATTGACTGAATAAAAGTATTCTATGACCTTCATCAATAATTTCCTCAAGCATTACTTTTAATTTTTCAAATTTACCTGATTTCATGATATTTTTTACGTTTTCTTTATCATAAAGTCTTGGGTGGCAGCAAATTTGACGGAGTCTTAAAAGTGCAGAGAAAATTGATAATCTACTCTTTTCAAGTCCGTTTTGTTCAATAGATTTGAATAATTCTTCTTTTGTACTGTCAAGAACTTGTAAATAGAAATCTCTTTGTTCATCAGTAAGTTCGCAGTATGCAATGTTTTCAACTTTATCCGGTAAATCTTTTGCTACATCTCGTTTCATACGACGTAAAATGAACGGATAAATTTGTAATTTTAATCGTTTTTCAACAGTTTTATCCTGACGCTCCATAATAGGATTTACGTATCTTGCATTGAATTCAGCCATATTAAATAAGAATCCAGGCATTAAGAAGTCAAATACAGACCATAATTCTTCCAATTTATTTTCAATTGGAGTACCTGATAGAGCCAATTTATGTGATGCTTGTAACTTTTTAACAGCTTGGGCAGTCTGTGACATTGCATTTTTAATATTTTGTGATTCATCAAGAATTACATATCTGAAATTGTATTCTTTGAGTTTGTTAATGTCACGTCTTACAAGTGCATAACTAGTAATTACAACATCATAATTTGGAATTTCTTTGAAGAATTGTTTTCTGTCAACTCCGGCAAGTTTTAAAGTTGTTAATGTCGGAGCAAATTTTTGAATTTCAGATTCCCAGTTGAAGACAACAGTAGTTGGACAAATTACCAAAGTTGGTGCGGGGCCATCTTCTTCTTTAGCTTTTTGAACTACAGCTAAAGCTTGTAATGTTTTCCCAAGCCCCATATCATCTGCTAGGATTCCGTTAAGTCCATATTTATACATGAACCATAACCAGCCAAAACCTTTAGTCTGGTATTCACGAAATTCTGCATTAATTCCAGCAGGAAGTTTTAAATCTTCTGAGGTTGAGAAATTAGACATCTGTTTCCAGAATGTTTCAAATTCCTCACTCAAAACAAGTTCTACATTAAGATTTTTAAGCTCATTTATTAAGCCTGCTCGATAAGTTTTTACAATAAACTTATTTTCATTATTTCTGTATACGTCAAATGAGTTGAATGCACGCATAATAGAATAAATATCTTGAGCAGGGTATTCAACAAATCCAAGACTTCTTATACGACTGTATTTTTCTCCGCTTTGAATTGTTTCATATACTTCATCAAAGTTGATAATTTCTTCTCCTGCTTGACCGTATAAGAATATTTCAAAACTATCTTCTGCTTCTTCTGAGAAATCGATTTTTGCGCATAACTTGAATGGATCATCCATTAGCTTAAAGAAATTCATATCATCTTTTTCTACAAATTTCCAACCTTCTCCAGCTTGTTTAATATAATAGTTATAAAAGTCGATAGCATTTTCTTTTTCTAAAGCTAAGTTATTAGTCTGCATTGGTACAAATCTGCAAGCTAAAAGCATTTGATAAGCTTCTTGTTCGTGCTTAAGATTTCTCTTAATCCAATATACCAAATCTTCCCCAGGCTTTTTGATTGTAATATATGGAGATTTTTCTGCGGTTGTTTTTGAATATGGGACAACTACTCCGTCATATTCAAATTCTAAAGATGCCTTTAATGATTGGTCATAGTCAATTCCCATTGTTACAATATTCAAAGGAGGACGTTCTGTAAGCATTAATTGGCTAATGTTATCAGCGATTTCAACGTCCATAATCTCTTGAAGTTTTGGTAATTCTTCATAAATAAATTTTCCGCCGTCAGCGTCTTTTAAGTCTGTAAAAGATGATTTTAATATATTTTGAGGGATTGAACTCATTGCGATGTTTGTTGGGAATATTATATTTTTATATCTTCCCCATTTCAAATGTCTTGAGAAATATCTTACTTCTTCAAGAGGGTAAACATCGTCTTTATCAGGTCTTTTCCATTCTAAAGATAAAAGAATTGTACCTTGTGCACCTGTATTTACATTTAAAATGAGTTTCCATTCTTCATCTGTGAACTTTAATCTTTCTTTTGTTTTTTCATCAAGAACTTCATCAGCTTTAGATAAAAGAGTAAACATCGGTCCGAATTTTGTAATTGGGATATCGTACCAGCCTGCTTTTTTATCTTGTCTTGAAACCGTTAGTAATTGTTGGAAAATTGCGACTTCAACTTTTTGAGAATTATTTAATTCAAAATCTGGATTTTGTTTTTGAGCTTCAATTAAGGCTCTTAAAATTGGTTCAATTTGTCTTACAACTTTTCCGGTTTCTCTTGATCTAACTAATACAGAGAAAAAATTTGCTTTTCGTTTTGAATTAAAGTGGAAAATATAATTTCCTTGAGGAGCTTCTGTAAGTGCAGTATTTTCATCAGGAAAATCAAATTCCATTCCAAATTTTGTTTCAAGCCAGTCTTCATAGGCGTGTTCATCTATTGCTTTAAGAGCAACAGCTACTGCGTGTTTGCACCATTCTTCTTTAAGCGGGCAATTACATCTTGCTTCTACTTTGTTTTTCTTAAAGATTAAATCAGTATTGTAATGATCCTGAAAATTTCCTTTTACTTTAGCCATATAAAAGTTTTTTTCAGGATAAGAATCAAATACCATATCTTTAAGGTGGTATTCGTAGCCTCTACGCCAACTTCCGGCACTCGCATTTTCCTTTATGAATTTGTAGTTAAATTCCTGCTGTTTAGCACTCATTACTTTTTGAGTATCTCTTTCTTTCCCTAAGGGTACAAACTTTCGGATATAGATTTTCTCTATAAGCCCTTATTAATGATTTTATTATTACATGAATAATAAAAAAAGGCAAGAGGTTATTTTTTGAATTTAATAAGGATGTTTCCTGAAGTGTCAGTATGTATTTTCAGTATTTTTATATTGTTTGCAGATTTGATGTTCTTTATTAATTTATTGTGATAAATTTCTCTGGTTATATTTGATGTAAGGTCAGGATGATTGTTTCCGTTAGAACATATTACATAATATGTTTGGTTTGCAGGTAGTAAGTTTATGCTTATAGTATTTATATCATTAAGTTCTATGAAATTGCTTTTCGGGTTAAATTTGTATAATTGATTATAAAAAGTGTATGTTACAGCATCAAGATTGTTTAGTATTATAGAACTTTTATTTAAGTTAAATTTTGTGTCTGTTAAATATTCATTTATAATATTATTGAGGTTTCCAGTTTTGAAACTAAATAATTCTTGATACTTTAAAATATTTGAAATATTAAATATTACAAATATTATTAATATAATTTGTTTTAAATTTTGAGAATTAATATAATTTATTGAACTGCATATTAGGATTATAAATATAGGAAATAGATATAGTGCAGTTCTACCTTCAAAAGGATAAATTTGTAATAAAGATGCTATGTACATGAAAAATATTGGGAGGATTAATAATTGATTTTTTTCATTTTTTAAATTTTTAGTACATATGAAGATTCCTATAAAAAATGTTAACAAATAAATAGTGCTGTTTAATAATGGTATTTCTTTAAAATAATAATTAATAGCGTTGTATATAATTGATATGAAAGATGAAGGGTCATAAATATTTACAAATCCTTTGTACCAAAATGATATTAGTCGTATATCGTAAGCAGAATGTTTTTGAGATAAATAAACTAGAATAAGATTAAATAAAAATGGGATTGTTAAAATTATATACTTTTTTATATTTGATTTAAAATCTTTATTGCTTGTTAGCACAAATAAAATGGTAATTATTGCAAAAATACTAGTAATAGAAAACCAGCTACACATAATATAAAAAAGAGATAATAGTATAATTTGAGTTTTTGTAATCTCTTTTAGATTTATAAAAAAATAACTAATTAAAACTATTATAAAAGTGCAAACATCGCTGCTATATTGTTTAAAATCTTGTGCAAAGTATATTAAGTGAATATTAAAGCAGAATAATAAATTACTAATTATTAAACAAATTTTATTATTTAAAAATTTTTTTGATAATAAGTAGAATGCTGGTATTGAAACAATTGAACAAATAAAAGGAATGATTCTTAGGCTTTGTACATGGTAGTTGGTAATAAATTTAAAAAAGTAAAGAATTAGTTGAGATAAAAATAAAAATAAAGGAGGAGCAGATTGTGCAAATTGTAATGGGATAAAAGAGTTTGTTAATGGTGCATTATATATATTTGTTAATAATGCAATTTCATCTGCCCAAAGCCATCTAAAATTAAGAAAATATTTAGTTCTTAAAAATATTCCTAAAAATAAAATACATATAATTATAATTTTATATATTATATAATTTTTTTTATTTTTATTCATTATTCTATATTTTTATGTGTTAAGATAACCAGCAATGATAAGAATATGCAAATATAATACCAAATATTGCTCCCATGATAACTTCAAAAGGAGTATGTCCAAGTAATTCTTTTAATTTTCCACCTATTGCTTGGACATCGTGTTTGTAGAAATCTTCCATCATTCTATTTAAGCAAGCTGCGGTTTTCCCAGCAGCTCTTCTTACTCCTGCTGCATCGTACATTGTGATTAGAGCAAATCCTATTGAAATAGCAAATACAATAGAATCCCAGCCTTCAATTAATCCAACAGCTGTAGATAGCCCCATTACACCTGCAGAGTGAGAACTAGGCATCCCTCCTGTGGTTGTAAATATTTTAAAGTTAATTTTTTTTGTTTTAATTGTGAATATAAAAAATTTAATAACTTGAGCTAAAAATGCTGCTAATATTCCGGCTGATATTGCCTCGTATCCAGTATTAACTATTCCTGTAATCATTAATTCCTACTCTCTTTTGTATTGTGTTTTATAAGTATAGCATAATAATGCTACATTTGCAAAGTTCATAATTATTTTATTCTGATTTTGTTTAAAATTTGTTCAAAAACTTCTGATTTTAATTCGTTTTTATTTAAGATGTCAAAGCATTTGTCTATTAGTTGATTCAAATCTTTTTTTGCTTTTTCAAGACCATATAGGGCAGTATATGTAAGTTTCCCAGCTTCTTTATCTTTGCCCATAGTTTTGCCCATTTCTTCAAAGGTAGATGTTTCATCTAAAATATCATCTGCGATTTGGAATGCGACGCCAAGTGTTTGACCAAATTCTGTAATTTCTTCTAATTGTTTGTCGCTTGCTCCTGCAATTATTGCTCCTGTTCTTAGGGCTAGTTTAAATAAATCTGCAGTTTTATGGCTATGAATATAATTTAAAATTTCAGGTAATTGTTCATCATCTTTATCAACTCCACCTGAAATTTCCATAGCTTTTATTAAAGATTCACTTTCAATGTCAACAACTTGTCCTGCTATTACTCCGTAAGCTCCTGCCGCTTGGAAATATTCTCCCATAATTTTGATTAATTTATCAGGACCTAATTCTTTGGAATTTTTAAGAATGATTTGTGGTGCAAATGTTAAGAGTGCATCTCCAGCAAGCACTGCGTGAGCTTCGCCAAATACCATATGATTTGTTAATTGACCACGTCTATACATATCATTATCCATACAAGGAAGGTCATCGTGAATAAGGGTTTGAGCGTGAAGCATTTCGATTGCGCAGGCTGTTGGAAGCGCATCTTTATAATTTCCTCCAAACATTCTGCAGGTTTCCAGGCACATTACTGGTCTTAATCTTTTGCCTGGTAATGTAACTGTATATTTCATTGCTTTAAAAATCTTATGCGGATAATTTATAGGCATAAGTTCATCAATTGTTTTATTTACTAAATCAATGTAATCATTCATCTTCATTTTCAAAATCCTTATAAATATTTTGTTTTAAAGTGTTTCGTGCGCTTTGTCGTTTTTTCTCGCTAATTTTTGCAATATGCTTGTTGTGAACAAATTTTTTGTTATTTTCTTGTTTTTTACCTTCATATTTTATGCGTTCTTTGTATTCTTTTGCTTCATCAATGAAAGCAAGATAACTTTCATATCGTGTAGAGTCAATTTTATCAATGTTATTTAAAACGTTGCATTCATCTTCATTAATATGTAGGCAGTCAGAGTATTTGCAGTTATCTCTATATTTTGCAATATCATCAAATAAAAGATCTACATCTGCAGGTAAAATAAAATCAAATTTTACGTTACTAAAACCTGGTGTATCAACTATTCTAGAGGTGTCGTTGAGTTTCATTATTTCACAATGTCTTGTGGTATGAGTTCCTTTTAGAGTTTTTTCACTTACCTGTTTTGTTCTTAAATTAAAATTAGGATTAATAGCATTTACAAGACTTGATTTTCCTACTCCTGAATTTCCGCAAAGTACACTAGTTTTACCATCTAGTAATTTTTCAAAATTTTTTATTCCCTTATGTTCCGTCGCTGAAGTGAACACAATTTTGTATCCTAAAGGAGAATAAATTTTTTTAATCTTTTCCCCAAGTTGTTTTTCCCATTTTAAATCTTCTTTGTTAAAACAAAGAACAGTTGGGATATTGTAATATTTTGCAAGAGCAATATATCTGTTTAATTGATGCAAGTCTAAATCAGGTTGTTTTAAAGCTGATACAATAATAATTTGATCAATATTTGCAACGCTTGGACGTCTTATGAAATTTTTTCTTTCAATAAGATTTGTTATAACTCCGTTTTCAAATTCAACAAAATCCCCGACGAGAATTTTTTCTTTTTGCTTTTTTAAAACTTCTCTAATTTTGCACTCAAAAGAGTTTACGCCGTCATCAACGTAATAAAAATCAGAGTGAATTTTATAAATTTGTCCTTCAGCCATTGCAAGATTATTTTAACATAAAAAAGTTTTTATATTCTAACAAAATCTGGAACAGGATTTTTTGCAAATTTCATTTGCATATACTGTTCTTTTAATTTAGTTTTTTCTTCTTTATTTGCGTTTTTAGCTTTTTCATTCATTTGAGTATAAAGTTCTTTTTCGACTTTATTACCTTTAATATATACATCCATATCTTTGCCTTTTTTAAAGGCATTAACATTCCCGTTGTAATTTATATTAGGAGCTTTGAAAATTGTGTATAGTATTGCAAAGCTACCAATAAATGCCATAACTAATCCTGCCCAAGCTCCAATAGCTAAAAGGAATTTTTTGTTTTTATTTGCGTTTTTATGTTGTTTTGCAACTATTTTTTCAGCTTGATCTCCTAAAGTATCAACAACAAAATCTCCATCCAAAACTTCAAATAATAACTTTGCTCCTAACCCTAAACCTGCGACAAACGCAGCTTTAGTAAGTTTTGCTTTTTCTCCGTTTTTTGATATCGGATTATTATCACTTTTGGATGTTTGTTTTTGTTGAGTAAATGAGTAGCTATGATTAATTGCGCTAATTCTCATTTATACTCCTTTAATAAGCATTCCATTACCTTTGTTTGCCATTTGAACAGATGTATAATGGTTAATTTTTTGATCTAAGGAGATATCTTCGTCTTTTACTTCTTTGTCAACTTCTTCTAAAATATTAGATTTAAGTTCTCTGTCACGGGTGAATACATCCATTTCTTTTTCTCTAGTAAATGCTCTTACTTTTGTATCATAAAGTTTTGCTGGTAGTGTAAGAGCTAAAGTTAATAATCCTGCTGCAGCTCCGATACCGCCAAGTTTTAGACCTCTGCTTTTTGCTCCTGATTTAATAAAACAGCTCCCAATACCTGCTGCTGTTGCTCCAACTAAAGCACTTCCGCCAATTGAGCCCCATATTGCAAGACCTTTTTCTGTTTTTCTGTTAATTGGATTTTCATAACCGTTTTTGTATGATGTAAATTGCGGTTTTGGACAACATCTGTTGATAGCTGAAATTTGCATAATTTATACCCCTCATTTTATTATGTTTATATAATAAGCAAACATTAAATTTTTTGCTAGTATGTTAATAATTTAAGTCTTAATTGTAACAATTGTTTGAAGTTTTTGATGTTTATGGTATTATCGACTTACATAGAATGATTATATTATTATGAAAAGGGGAAAAATATGATTTCAGTAAACGATTTAAAAACAGGCTTAACGCTTCAACTAGACAACGGTTTGTGGTCTGTTGTTGAATTTTTACACGTAAAACCGGGTAAAGGTGCAGCTTTCGTAAGATCAAAACTTAAAAACGTAGAAACAGGTCAAGTTGTTGAAAAAACATTCAGAGCCGGTGAAAAAGTTGCAAAAGCTATGTTAGATAGACGCGAAATGCAATATTTATATAAAGAAGGTAAAGAATACGTTATGATGGATAACGAATCTTATGAACAACTTCAATTAACAGAAGACCAAATCGGTGATGGTATTAAATATTTGAAAGAAAATATGATTGTTCAAGTATTAATGCATGATTCAAGAATTATCGGTGTAGATCTTCCAGCTCACGTTATTTTGGAAGTAACTGATACTCCTCCATCAGAAAAAGGAAACACAGCTCAAGGCGGTACTAAACCTGCAACTCTTGAAACTGGTGCTGTTGTTAACGTTCCATTCTTTATTTCAAATGGTGACAAAATCAGAGTTGATACAAGAACTAATGAATATTTAGATAGAGCGTAACTCTGTATAATGTTTAAGAAAGGCAAAATAATGAAATTTGATATAGAATATATTGAAAAATTAGCAAAAGTATTAGCTGATAATTCTTTGACAGAAATATCTTTAGAAGATGGTGAACAAGCTATTACTTTAAGAAATGAAGTTGTAGGTGTTACAGCAGCTCCTGTAGTAGCAGCTCCTGTCGCTCAACCTCAAGCTGCTCAGCCAGCTCAAACTTCAGCTCCAGCAGAACAAAAAGAAGTTAAAAAGGGTAAACCTTTGACATCTCCAATGGTTGGAACTTTTTATTCTGCTCCATCTCCTGATGCTGACCCATTTGTAAAAGTAGGTCAAACTATTAAAGAAGGCGATGTTGTATGTATCGTTGAAGCTATGAAATTAATGAATGAAATTGAATCTGAATTCTCAGGAAAAATTGTTGAAATTTGCGTACAAGACGGTCAACCTGTAGAATTTGGTCAAGTTTTAATGTATATTGAATAAAAGAATAGTGAGTAGTAACAAGTGAATTTTTAAATTCACTTGTTACTGTTTTATAGGGATAAGAAAATATGTTTAGAAAAGTATTAATTGCAAATCGCGGAGAGATTGCTGTAAGAATTATAAGAGCTTGTAGAGAAATTGGTATTCCAACTGTAGCAATTTATTCTCAAGCTGATGCAAATTCTCTTCATGTAAGACTTGCAACAGAAGCATATTGCATCGGACCTGCTCAAAGTTCTAAAAGTTATTTGAGTATACCTGCAATTATTTCTGCTGCAATCGTATCTGGAGCTGATGCAATTCACCCTGGATATGGTTTTATGTCTGAAAGAGCTGATTTTGCTGAAATTTGTGCAAAACATGGTATTAAATTTATTGGACCTACAGCTGAAGCAATGAGAAAAATGGGAGATAAAGCTACCGCACGTAAAACTATGATTGAAAACAACGTGCCTGTTACTCCTGGTACAGGAATTTTAAAAACTCCTGAAGAAGTAAAAGAATTTGCTCATAAAGTAGGTTATCCGATTATATTAAAAGCTACTGCTGGCGGTGGCGGAAAAGGTATGAGAATTTGCAGAAGTGATGAAGATGTTGAAACTAATATGAATCTTTGTCAATCAGAAGCTCAGAATTTCTTTGGAAATCCTGATGTATATGCAGAAAAATTCTTAGAAAATCCACGACATATTGAAGTCCAAATCTTAGCAGACCAATATGGAAATGTAGTTCACTTAGGTGAAAGAGATTGTTCTATTCAAAGACGTCACCAAAAATTATTGGAAGAAGCTCCTTCTCCTGCAATTGACGAAGCTACTCGTAAAGAAATGGGCGCAGCAGCTGTAAGAGCAGCTAAAGCTATTAATTACGAAAGCGCAGGGACTTGTGAATTCTTGTTAGACCATGATGGTAAATGGTATTTTATGGAAATGAATACCAGAATTCAAGTTGAGCACTGCGTAACAGAAATGATTTCTAACGTTGATTTAGTTAGAGAACAAATTATGGTTGCAGCAGGTGAAAAACTTGATTTTACTCAAGACGATATTGTTCTTCGAGGTCATGCAATTGAATGTCGTATTAATGCTGAAAATCCAGAAAAAGATTTTATGCCAAATCCAGGAACTATTACAGGTTATGTGACTCCGGGAGGTTTTGGTGTAAGAGTGGATTCTCATGCATATCAAGATTATTCAATCCCGCCATATTATGATTCAATGATTGGAAAATTAATTTGTTGGGGTAGAACAAGAAATGAAGCTAGACGCAGAATGTATAGAGCATTGAAAGAGTATGTGATTACTGGCGTTGAAACTACAATTCCGTTCCACCAAGCAATAATAGAAGATCCTGTGTTTATGAGTGGAAACTTTAATACAGGTTTTATAGAAGATTTCTATAAACGAACAGGAAAAGATAAAAAGTAAAACAAAAACCGAAGATTTTAAATCTTCGGTTTTTTATTGATAAAAATTATAAATTTTGTAGGGTTTCGAAAATTTTGTGTGTTTATCTCTTTAAAGTATATTTACTTTCAAAAAAATAAATATATGTTATAATAGTAATACAGAACATTACTATTATAAAGGATTATATATGAAAAGAGCTTTTACTCTTGCTGAAGTATTGATAACTTTAGGAATTATAGGTGTTGTTGCAGCAATGACAATGCCTGCATTGATAGGAAATTACCAGAAAAAAGTAGTTGTAGAACGTTTAAAAAAAGTATATACAACAATGCAACAGGTTCAAGAGAGAGCTAGTTCTGATTATGGTGATATAAGTGAGTGGGCTCCTGATGGTAGTACTGATTATTGGTCTCCAAATCCTGGAACAGCAATTGTGAGAAAATTTGTATTGCCATATGTAGATGCCATTAAAGTCTGTGAGCCAAGTGAATGTGAGTATAAGTATAAAAATGCAAATGGCACAGAAACAGATTTGTCTAATACTATTGGTTTTTATTTAAAAGATGGTATTTTAATAAAAATCAATGATTATCATGGCACATCTGATACTTGGGGAAGATTTATGATTGATATAAATGGGGATAAAGGTCCTAATTTAGCAGGTCGCGATGTGTTTTTTGCAGATTTTGATTTAACTGATGGTGGCAGGTGTGGTAAGGAATCTTTATTTTGTTTCTTTTGTTGTGATGGCTGTAGAACGGATGGAAAAATTGGTTGTTATAAAAAAATTGTTTATGATGGATGGCAAATAAAAAAAGATTATCCTTGGAAGTAATATTTAGTATAGCCATTCTGAATTTGTTTCAGCATCTATATGCTTTAATTTTAGATAGATTTTAGAGAAAATTATATGTTAATTTAGGGAACTTGTATATAATTTAATATTAGGGTTGAAAACCTCTTATAAATGTGTTACAATTATAGTAGGTAGTATGTGTGTGAGGTTTTTGTATGGCAGGAATTAATTTGTTTTACAGGTTTACAAATCCTATTGAAAAGCAAAAAGAACAACAAAAAGCTCAAAAGGATGCTTTGATTAAGAAAAATTATGATGAGATCTATGCTCATGAGTTAGCGCATAAATCTGCCGGAGGTGCTTTAGCTGGTTCAATAGTTATTGAACGTAATTCAGATGGTATTCCGTTTGCAGGTCATGTTGATATAAAAATGCCATCATTAAATCCAAATAATCCTCAAAAAACAATTAATGATGCAAATACTGTAATCAGATCAGCTATGGCTCCATCTGACCCTTCTGATCAAGATTACCGAGTAGCAGCCCAAGCTCAAAGTATAAAAATGCAAGCTCAGGCTATTAAAGATAAAAATGTCGGCAATAAACTGGATTATAATGCTTAACAGTTATAAGCTTTTATCTTGCAACTTTATGTTAATTTTGATATAATATATGATGAAAGATATAAGGAGCAATGATAATGAAATTTTTATTTAATTTTAACAAGTCGGGGGGGGGGCATTTTTAAGCTCCTTAAGTGGATTTACTCTGGCAGAAGTCTTAATAACTCTAGGTATTATTGGAGTTGTTGCAGCAATGACTTTACCATCTGTAATAAATAATATTCAAAATCGTCAACTTGAGGCCGGTTTTAAAAAAGGATATTCTGTTATCTCTCAAGCTCTTGATATGTATGCAGCAGAAAATGAAGAAAGGATTTCCTCATTAAATCTAGGTACTCAGGCTGGTAGTATAAAATTAGAGTTTCAAAAATATGTTAAAGCAACTCTTATTGCAAATAAATTAGCATCTTTTTATGGTACCCATTGTATAGTAGTTGGTAATAAGTATATATTTTTTACGCCAGAGTATACAAATTTTCAAGGGGCAAAACTTAATAACTTAGATTTATTTGATGACGGTGCTTTGATATTAAGTGATGGAATGTTGTTACTGTTTGAAAATGGTGCAAGTTGGAATCAAAATAGGTTATATATTCATATTGATGTAAATGGTTTTAATAAACGTCCTAATCGCTGGGGCTTTGATTTATTTAGTTTTCAGATTGATGATAAAGGACGCTTACTTCCAATGGGAGCAAAGGGTACTGTTTACTATGATGAAAATGATAAGTATTGCTCAACAACTTCATCAGATAATTATAATGGTATAGGTTGTGCATATAAGGCAATGAGTGATAGTTCTTATTTTAAAAATTTAAAAAAGTAATAATATTTAAAGAGTTTAATTGCAAGATGAATATGTGCTATATCATAATGTAATGCTTAATTTTGTTTGTGTTATAATCATGCTCGTATGAGCGTACAATTTAGGTATTATGCTAAGGAATTATTGAATATTGCCCTGCCGATTATTATGGGCAATCTCGGTTTTATATTGATTGGTGCGGGTGATGTTTTGGTCGCCGGTCACCATTCGACAGATACTCTTGCTGCAATTAGTATTGCAACAGCCATTACAAATTGTATTCAGACTTTTGGTGTGGGGTTAATTTCCAGTGTTTCGCCTTTGCTTTCTAATTTTAGAGGTGAAAGAAAAAGCGCAAAAAAATATTTTTATCCGACAATCAGATTTGCAATGCTTTTGGCTTTTATAATTATGCTTGCAGTGCTTGCATTTATTCCTGTTATTGATTATTTGCATTTTGAACCTAAGTTGGTGCCAATGATTAAGGAATATATGTTTATTACAGCTTTTGCAACTTTCGGCGCATATTTACATTCTGCTCTGAAGGAATTTTTGCAGGCTTTCGAAATTGTTGTATTTCCTAATTTGATTACGGCTATTGCGGTATTTTTAAATATTGCACTTTGTTTTGCAATGGTATTCGGGTTTGGGCCTATTCCTTCTTTGGGTGTTGTTGGGCTTGCTGTCGCAAGTTTTATTATAAGATATTTTATGGGCTTTGCGCTTCTTATATATTGCTTTACTCTTATGAATTTTAAAGATTACAAGGATTTTGAATATTATAAGAGTTTGATAAAGATTGGAATTCCTATATCTTGTGCTGTTATGGTTGAATTTATTGCGTTTAACAGTATCGCAATTCTTATGGGAAGGGTTGACGGTGTTTATGCTGCAGCTCAAAATTTGGTTTGTACGCTTACGACTATTTCGTTTATGGTTCCGTTTGCGGTTTCCAATGCTATTGCGGTTAAGGTTGGGTTTGCAAACGGCGCAGGAAATATAAAGGATTTGAAAAGATATTCTTTTGTCGGAATTGTTATATGCACAGGTTTTATGATGTTGAGTGCTCTTGTGTTTTCAAGCTTCCCTCATTTTCTTGTCGGCTTGTTTTCTCAAGATGCTAAGCTTATTAAAATATCTGTTCCTATTTTGTATATTTTATCTGTATTTCAGGTATTTGACGGGTTGCAGGTATCGCTTGCAGGTATTTTTAAAGGTATAAAAAGAACAGGTGTTGTTTTGCTTTCTAATTTTATAGCTTATTGGTTAATTTCTATCCCTGTGGGTTGCACTTTAGCTTTTCATTACCATTTGAATTTAAGAGGTTTTTGGATTGGGCTTGCGTCTGCGGCGATTATCCTTTGTATAATTATGTCATTTATGTTGATGAAGAGTATCAAAAAATTAGAACCTGTTAAATAGCTTATGTTTATGCTAAAATAAACTTGAATGGAGGTATTATGCATACAGAAGAAAGAACATTTGTGGCTATTAAGCCTGACGGAGTTATTAGAGGTTGTGTAGGTGAGATTATCAGCCGTTTTGAAAAGAAAGGTTATAAACTTATCGGCATGAAGATGCTTCAAGTAACAGAAGATATTGCTGCAAAACATTATGCAGAACATATCAATAAACCATTTTATCCAAGTCTTGTAAAATATATTACAAGTGGTCCTATTATTGCAATGGTATTCCAAGGATATAAGGCTGTTCAAGGTATTCGTCATCTTTTAGGTGCAACTGATCCTTGTGAAGCTGATGTAGGATCAATTAGAGCTGATTATGCTCAATTAAAAGAATATAATACAATTCATGGTTCTGATAGTATTGAAAGTGCTGAAAGAGAAATTAATATTTACTTTAAGCCTGAAGAACTTTGTACAGATTATAAAAATATGATGGAAATTGTTACAGAAAGTGTTGATGAGTAATGAGAGATAATGCTCATGAATATTTTAAATATGAATTAGTGCATGAATGTAAACAAACAGGCGCAAGAGCAGGTGTTTTAACAACTCCTCATGGAATAATTAAAACTCCTATCTTTATGCCTGTTGGCACAAATTCAGCTGTTAAAACTTTAACAGCTGATCAAATTATGGATACTGGTGCTCAGATTATGCTTTCTAATTCATATCATTTATATTTGAGAGCTGGTACAAAGTTAATTAAGCAATTTGGCGGAATTCACAGTTGGATGAATTGGCATAAACCTGTATTGACAGATTCAGGTGGGTTTCAAGTATTTTCATTAAGCCATTTGAATAAGATCACAGAAGATGGTGTTGAATTTAGAGATCCTAAAGATGGTAAAAAACATTTTATCAACCCTGAAGTTTCTATGGAAATTCAACAGGATATTGGTGCAGATATAATTATGGCATTTGATCAGTGTGCACCATTTCCTTGTGATTATGATACTGCTAAAAAAGCTATGGAACGCACTCATCGTTGGCTAGAAAGATGTTTTAAAGCTAAAACTAATCCCAAACAAGCTCTTTTCCCTATTGTTCAAGGAGCTTTTTACGATGATTTAAGACGTGAAAGTGCTGCTGTTATTTCATCTTATGATGCTGTTGGTTATGCAATTGGTGGATTAAGCGTTGGTGAAACTAAAGATATTATGAATCACTTTGTAGAATTTACAGCACCGTTGTTACCTAATAATAAACCTCGTTACTTAATGGGAGTAGGTACTCCTGAAGATTTATTAGATGGTATTAAACGTGGTATTGATATGTTTGATTGTGTTTTGCCTACGAGAAATGCAAGACACGGATCATTCTTTACTCCTAATGGCAAATCTAATATCAAAACCCAAAAATATTATGATGATCCTCGTCCTTTGGTTGAAGGTTGTAATTGTTATGCTTGTAAAAATCATTCAAGAGCTTATATTAGACATTTGTGGAGATGTGGAGAATCTACTGCTGCAACATTATTATCTATTCATAATATAAAATATCTTGTAGATTTTTCGCAAAAATGTCGAGAAGCGATCTTAAATGACAGTTTTGGCGATTTTTATAATGAGCATTATAAAAATTTGATTTAGTTTGACATATAAAAAAATCTCATTAAATCTAATATAGATGTAATTATAATGAGGTTTTATATATGAATGAAATTTTTGAATCATTTGTAAGTGAAAATTTTGAAAATTCTAAAATTAATGAAATTCTTGAAGATACTCTAAAGTTAGATGATCCAAGAATATGGGTATGGTTAAGCAGTGCAGAAAATCAAGGTTTTATGAATGAAGATTTTGTTGATTTTTTTACGATTTAACTTTTGAGTAGTTATTTAATTTTTGATCAACATGTGCTGCGTGTTGGTTAGATTTAAGATATGCTTTAGCAAACTGGTAACCCCCGATAGCAGCTGCAGTTAATCCTGCAAATATTTTTGAGGATTTACTGATACATTTTAGAGGTTTGTTGAACATATCTTCAAATTTGATTTGTTTTTTTATAACTTTAGGCCAACCTTTGAACAGCCAGTTAGAAAACATTATAGCTCCAGCTGCAAGTCCACCATAGATTACAGTTGCACCTGTTGCCTTTATGTAGTCGCCTGTTTTTACAAATGTTTTACAAAAACTTGCGAATTTTTCTTTAAAACTTTTTGGTTGATTATTGTTTTCTTTATTTTGGGTTTCTTCTTCTTTTATATTTGTTTGAGGAATTTCTAGAGTTTTTTCAAAACTGTCTGGTTTTTGCTCTGTTTCATTAGATGCAGGTATTTGTTTATCAGTTTTGTTATTTACTTTAGCAGATTGTAATTGCATTGGAGCAGTTACTTTATTTAATTCTAATTCAACACCAGACATAAAATACCTCCTGTTTGTATTTAAAATTAAACAGGAGATTTTTTGTCATTTAAATTTTAAATTTTTACAAATATTTATTAAATACGATAAGGGTAATCTTTTTTTATTTCCCAACCATCATATTCAATTATAGCAGAACAAAGCCAAGGTTCATTTTTACCACAAGAATTTAATGTATTTTTTCTAGATTCAATTACTCTTTTTCTTCCTATTGGAGCAAATCCACTTGAGTATGATTGGGTATTTGATATATTTAATAAAAAAGCAAATTGATCATATCCGGCTTTGTTAGGTTTTTTATCTCCATTTATGTCTATATATATATCAACCCCTCCTCCTCTATGGAAGGCAATAGTACTACCATTAATTAATTTTATATAGTATAATTTTTCGTTGCTAGAAATATCTATTGTTGTATTATTATTATTGTTGTTAGCAATTCCTGTTTCGATATATTGAATATATGGCAAAATATATTTATCAGTGAATATTTTCAAAGAATTTGGTGTGTTTTCTGGAATATCCCAATATTGGTAGCTACCATTTGCAGATTCTGATAATTTTATAGCATTGTATAGAATGCTATAACTTTGTTTTAATTGTGTTGCTACAACTTTTTTTCGATGATTTGCAATCAAGGTTGGTATGGTAAGAGCAGCAACTACACCAATAATACCAAGAGTAATTAAAACTTCCGCGAGAGTAAAAGCCCTAGAATAACCTATGTTTCGCGGGGGGGGGGCACTCTCAAAGCTTCTTGTTTAAACATTTTTCAACCTCCATTTTTTTATTATTATTTATTACTTTTGATTTTTTGTCAAGGTTAATTGAATAAATTAAGTTGCGGAACATCAACGGTTGGAGCATCTGATGTTTTTTTACGAGTAGCAAGATTATTCGAGTAATCTTTTTGCATTCTAGTCATTAAATCTTGAGATCTTTTAATTACAGCACTTGGAAGTCCTGCCATTTTTGCAACTTGAATACCGTAACTTTTGCTAGCTCCTCCTTGTACTATTTTACGCAAAAATTCAATTTCTCCGTTTTCTTCACTAATAGTAATTCTGTAATTTTTAATTTGCGGATAAGTTTTTGTCATTACGTTTAATTCGTGATAATGAGTCGCAAAAATGCATCTTGCTTTGATTTTCGTTGCAATATATTCTGCAACAGACCAAGCTATTGCAACACCATCATAGGTGCTTGTGCCTCTGCCTATTTCATCAAGTAGAATGAAACTTCTTTCTGTTGCAGAGTTTAAAATGCAGGCTGTTTCAATCATTTCTACCATAAATGTAGATTGCCCTAATGTTAAATCATCAGATGCTCCTACACGTGTGAAGATTTTATCTATAACTCCGATTTTTGCATAATCTGCAGGAACCCATGATCCTATTTGTGCTAAAATCGCAATTAATGCATTTTGTCGCATATATGTAGATTTACCTGCCATATTAGGACCTGTTAATATCATAAATTGAGTAGAATCAGCAGAATTACATTTTAATTCCAAATCGTTTGCTACATATTCACCAAGTGGAAGTATTTTTTCTAATACAGGGTGACGTCCGTTTTTTACAATAAAATCATCAGACTCGTCAATTATAGGTTTGCAGAAATTATTTTCTGCTGCTGTTTGTGCAAGACCTGTGTATACGTCACATTTTGCAATACAATCTGCTATTTCTCTAATTTTTGAAACAAACTCTTTTGAATATTCTCTAAAATCACAGAACAGTTTATATTCAAGTTCTGTAGATTTGAATTTCGCAGATAGTACATCATCTTCATGCTTTTTCAGTTCTTCTGTGATAAATCTTTCCCCGTTTGTAAGTGTTTGTTTTCTTATATAGCCTTCAGGAATTTGATTAAGATAAGAATTTGAAATTTCGATGAAGTAACCGAATACTTTATTAAAGCCTATTTTTAAGGATTTAATTCCTGTTCTTTCTTTTTCTTTTTCTTCAAAATCTTTTAGCCAATTTTCTCCGCCGGAAAGCAGTTCTCTAAAGTAATCCAGTTCTCCTGATACACCTTCTTTTATAATACCGCCCTCTTTGATTAGAGCTGATGCATTTTCAGAAATTGTTCTGTCGATTAAATTAGTATATTCTGCAATTTCATCTTTATATTGTACAATTTGAGAAAGTGGGTTAAATTCAAGAGATTCTGTCGCATCTAATAAGTCAGGTAACATTATTAAAGATGATTTTAAACTTAGAAAATCTTTTGGGTTGGCTGAGCTGTTTGACATTCTTGTAGCAAGTCTTTGAATATCATAAATTTTTTCAAGCAAATTAGAGATATTTATTCGCTCGTCTGTTTTTTCAACAAGTTCAGTAATACAATTTTGACGGCTTTGAATATCTTCAATTCTTTTTAATGGCTGGCATATCCAATTTTTAAGAAGTCTTGCTCCCATATTGGTTTTGGTCTTATCTACAGCCCATAAAAGTGAACCGAATTTATTTTTATCTCTTAATGTTTCAGTGAGTTCAAGATTTTTCCTTGTGCTACCGTCCAAAATCATATATTCAGAAAGTTCATAAGGTTCAATTCTTTCAAATTTTGGAACATTGTCTTTTAAAGTTTCCCAAACATATGCAAGTAATGCACCTGCTGCTCTAAAACCTATTTTGTATCTGTCGTATCCAAATGATTCTAAGCTATTTGCCTGAAATACAGCTTTAAGATTATTTTCTGCAAAATTCGCATCAAATACTGATGATGGGATTTTTGAGCAGTTATAGATTTTTGTAATTTCTTCAGGTAAATCAATTTTTTCATCAGGTACAATTTGAAAAGGCATAATTTTTTGTTTTACAGAAGGCCCTATGACTTCTGCAGGTGATATTCTTGTTAATTCTGCTAAAATGAGTTCATAATTCGCTTGAGTAACCTTAAATTCTCCAGTTGATATATCAGCGTATGAAAATCCCCATATTCCGCTTTTTTCATCTTTGAATAATGCACAAATATAGTTATTAGAATTTTGTTGCAGAAAATCGCTTTCTGTAAGTGTGCCTGATGTGATAATACGAGTAACCCCTCTTTTGACTAATCCTTTAGCAAATTTTGGGTCTTCCAACTGATCGCAGATTACTACTTTGTAATTTTTTTGAACAAGTTTTTCAATGTAATTATTTACAGCTTTGGCAGGAATTCCTGCAAGTGGAATTCTTCCAAATTTTCCTTGTTCTCTGCCTGTTAGAGTTAATTCTAACTCTTTAGACATAGTAACTGCATCTTCAAAAAATGTTTCGTAAAAATCTCCTAATCTGTATAAAAGAATTTTATCTTGATTTTGATGCTTAATTTTTAAATATTCCTGCATTGCAGGAGTTAAGTCTTCTACCTTAATATCAGCCGTATTGATAAGATTGATTTCTGCCTTTTTCATAGTTATAATAATAGTATAACATGATAAGGATTTCAATATGGGTTGTTTAAAAAATATTTTGAGAGCAATAATCCTTACACTAGCTGTAGTAGGTTTTATGGCATTAGGCGGTAAAGAACTTGTCAGTGGATTAATCAATAATTATTTTAATCCACCAAAAGATACCATGCTTGAAAGAGCTCAAAAAGTTGGAGATTTTTCTAAAATAAATGATGAATTTGAAATAGAAAGAGCTGCAGGAATTATGGGCTATAATGCTGTTGTTGCAGAACATAAAGCGTCTGGTCAAAAAATGTTTGTTGTTGATTCCGGTAATAAGGACATCTTAACAGTTGAAGATATTAAATCTGAAAATGTAGAAGAAAAATTGTATAAAGCTATAAGTAAAATAAAATACCAAGCTGTTTCTGTAGAAGACTTAAAGGTTACCAAACACGGGACAATGCATTCATATGGGAAAGAAGTCCCATATGTAAAATTTGAAGCAAGAATTAAAAAACTTCCGATTGGTGATGTCGGTGGTATAATTTCTGTTGCTGAAACAAAAGATGGTGAATCAAGATTATTAATTTCAGCAAATGAAAAAAGTAAATATTCTCAGTTAATTTCAGATGAATTTTTTAAAAAAATAAAATAAGGAATGTCGGAGTGGTGGAATGGTAGACACGTACGTTTCAGGTGCGTATGGAGCAATCCGTGTGGGTTCAAGTCCCATCTCCGACAATTAAAAATAGAGTAACCAAGACAAGTTTTATAATTTATTTAATGTATTTCATTTATACACTCTTGAAATATATCTTAATATTTGATATAATATTTATATGAGTGATTATGATAAATTAATGAGAATAGTTGACAAGGAAGTAGTCAGCGTAAAAGAATTACATCAAATTACTAATGATGATTTGGTTGCGGAAGTGCGTGAAACAGCACAAGATGATAAACATAAAGGGTTACCAAGATATGATGTTAGGTTAACAAATGGAGAAATCTATTTTGTGTATGTAAAAAAATCATTATTTGGTTTTTAATTAAACGTTTCCTGTAGAACTGTTTCTATCATCTTCTAATTGTTTAATGTCAATGTTGTCATTATCATCTGTATATGTATTCATTACAGGGATATCAATTTCAACGTTAACATCTGCATCAATCATTTCGATATCTCCTTTAGGAAATTCTTTTGTTTTACCATCTTCCATTTTAACAGCGACTTTGCCGCTTAAGAATTGAAGATAACAAACTTTACCTAATCCGTCAGGAGTCATAACAGAAGAACCAACAGGTGGCATACCTTTGGCTGCTTCAATATAATTTGAATATTCATATGTAAGACAACATAGGAGTCTTCCGCAAGTCCCTGAAATTTTCCCAGGAGCAATAGGCATTCCTTGATCTTTTGCTAATTTTACGTTAATTGTTGCAAATTTTCTTAAAAAACTTGAACAGCAAAATGGTCTTCCACACACTCCGCTGCCTTCTAAAATTGAAGTTTCATCTCTTACACCGATATGTCTTAAATCGATTCTTACGCGGGTAAAAACTTGGGTTAAATCTTTAAGTAATGCTCTGAAATCAACTCTTTCTGGTGCAGTATAATAAAAGGTTATTTTCCTTTTATCAAAAGTTATTCTGCATTGTACTAGATTCATATTCAATTTATGCTGTTGCACAAGTGCTTGACATTTAAAAAACGATTGAACTTCTTCTTTTTTTATTTCTTCTAAGGTTTGAAGATCTCTTTGAGATAATGTTCTAATTACAGGAAAAGGTGTTGGTTTATTGTTACTTTTTTCCCAAAGTTTTGAAATTTGAGAGTTTACAACAAACGCTTTTAGTGCTTCTTCTCCTTTTTCAGTTCTAACAAGTACCATTTGTCCGTCTTCAATGTGAATTGTATCAGGTACGTCAAGTGGGTAAAATGTGTTTTTTAAATATTTTACAGCATATTTCATTATACGTATCTTTCTTCTTCTTTTAGTTTTCTATTCATTAATTTTTCAAGTAGAGCTTTTGGAGTGATATCTGTATAAACTGCTTCATATATAGCATTTGATACAGGAACTTCAATGTTTAGTTTTTTTGCAAGTTCACAAATTGCTTTTGATGTTTTGACTCCTTCAGCAACTGAACCTAATTCTTTAAGGATATCATCAATTTTTTTACCTTTAGCAAGCATTGAACCTACTGTGTAATTTCTAGACATTGGACTTGAGCAGGTTGCAATCAAGTCTCCCATTCCTGATAATCCATATAAAGTAGATGGGTTTGCACCAAGATTTATGCTTACGCGAACGATTTCAGCCATTCCGCGTGTTAATAATGATCCTGCACAATTGTCACCAAGTCCCATTGTATGAGCAAAGCCTGAAGCAATTGCAATTACGTTCTTTAAAGATCCGCCAAGTTCTACCCCAATTACATCAGTATTTGTGTATAATCTGAATTTAGAAGGAACATTTAACGCTTTTTGTACGAATTCTGCAACTTTTATATCCTCACAAGCTACAGATGCAGCGGTAGGTAGTCCAGCTAAAACTTCTTTTGCAAGTGTAGGACCTGATAATATTGCTAGTTTTTGTTCCGGCAATACATCTTTAATAACTTCTGACATTCTCATCAATGAAGGTAATTCAATCCCTTTTGATGCATTGACTAGAATTTGTTGAGGTTTAATACCTGCTTCTTTTAATTTTTCACAAACATCTCTAGTTCCAGATGTTGCAACTACTGATAAAATTATATCGGCATTTTTTATTGCTTCTTTTAAGTCAGATGTTATTTCAACTTTATTGTCAAGTTGAACTTCTAGAGGTTTGGAACAATGTTTATTTATTTTTAAATCATCTGATAAATCTTGTTCTCTACCCCATACGGTTATATTTTCAAAGTTGTTTGTTAAAAGCCAAGCTAGTGTTAGCCCCCAACATCCTGCACCAAGTACTGTCAATTTCATTTTCAAGCTCTCCTTTATATTGCCTGACCAAGGTGTATTAGTTTTCTAAGTACACCACCGTGTTTTTTTAATTCTTCTCTCGCTTTATCTATGCTAAGTTTCATTTTGATTGAAGTAATTGCTGTTTTTATTTCCCAATCGCATTTTAACAAAGTCGCAAGAGCTTCGCTATGTGGAACGTCTGCTATTTGTGCTACAATTCTGATTGCTCTATCTTTTAGTTTTTCATTAGTAGCTTTAAGATCAATCATGAAATTTTCATAGGTTTTTCCAATTTTAATCATAGCACCTGTAGTTAGCATATTTAAAATCATTTTTTGAGCAGTCCCTGCTTTTAATCTTGAAGATCCTGCAATAACTTCAGGTCCGACTTCTGCGCAAATTACAAGGCCTGCTTCTTCTGCAATTCTACCATTTGAGTTGCAGGTAATCCCAATTGTTTTACAATTTACATCTTCTGCTCTTTTTAGTACTCCGAGTAAGTATTTTGGGTTGCCACTTGCTGAAATTACAACCGCAACATCGTTTTCATTTAATACTTTGGCATCATCATATCCTAAATCAAAATTATCTTCAGCACCTTCTACTGCGGTTCTGAAAGCTTTGTCGCCTCCTGCAATAATTCCTTGAACCATATCAGGAGATACGCTGAAAGTTGGAGGGCATTCAGATGCGTCTAAAATGCCTAATCTCCCAGATGTACCTGCTCCAAAGTAGAATAATCTACCGCCTTTTAAAAATTGTTTTGCGATTAAATCTACTGCTGCTGCAATATTTTCAGTTTCTTCTTCAACAGCAAGTGCTACAAGTTTGTCTTCTTCATTCATTTTTCTGACAATTTCAATTGTAGGGAGAATATCGATATTTTTAGTATTCTCATTTCTGTATTCTGTGATTACTTCACTCATATTGCACCAACTTTCTAATCGGTTAAATCCCGATTCCCTTAAATAATAAACACTTATACTAATTTCAATAAATTAGCCATTTCAATAGCAGCTTTTGCTGCATCAGAACCTTTATTTCCAGCTTTAGTGCCTGCTCTTTCAATAGCTTGTTCGATATTTTCTGTTGTTAAAACACCAAAAATTACAGGGATTTCTGTTTGTAGACTTACTTGAGCTATCCCTTTAGATAATTCAGCACTAACGTGTTCGTAGTGGCTTGTAGCTCCTCTAATTATTGCGCCTAAAGTAATTATAGCGTTATATTTTTGTGTTTTAGCGAATTTCATAGCCGCAAGAGGTATTTCAAAAGCTCCAGGAACTTTAACTATGTCAATATTTTCATCAGATACGCCATGACGTTTTAATTCATCAATAGCTCCTGATAAAAGTTTTGAACCTATGAAATCATTAAATCTTGATATAATTATACAAAATTTTTCATTACCTGCTACTAATTGACCTTCGTATGTATTCATTTTTTCTCTCCATTGTGTCTATAGATACAATGATTTTAACGCATTTGTAACTATTTTACAATAAGTGGAGCAAAAATCTTATAAAAAATATATATTGAAGCAATTACTAATAATCCGCCGCTTATTTTTAAGAGCCAATCTGAAAATTTATAAAAACCTTTCCAATTTTTTAAGTGAGATGTTAAAAAACCTGCAAGTATTAATATTAAACCTTGTCCTAAAGCGAATAAAAATAACATAATTATTGCTTGTGCAATGCTTGCTGACAATGATGCAAAGGCCATAATACCTGCTAAGATTGGAGTAGAACAAGGAGTTCCTGCGAGTGCAAAAATTCCGCCTAAAATTATTGGATAAAGAAATGTATTAGTGCCGTTATTTTTTGGCATTTCTTTTATTATTACAGGTAGTTCAAAATCAAGTACACCAATTAATTTTAGACCCATTACCATAATTATACCTGCAAGAAATATCCCGAAATATCCACCAGCAAATGATATGAAAACTTTTCCTGTGACAGCACAAATTATACCTATAATCGAGAAAACTATAGCAGTTCCGAATACAAAGAAAAGCATTTGAGTAAATGTTTTAAGCGGTTTAGCATCAGAATATCCGCCTATATAACCTACAATAATAGGTAACATCGCAAGAGAGCATGGAGATATTGATGCAACAAGACCTCCTAAAAATGAAAGTCCGAATAATATAGGCAAACTGCCTTGTTGTGTAAATAAATTAATATAATTTTCCATTATTATTCAAGTCCTTGTAAATATTTGTCCATTTCTTCTTTAGGAATAGCACCTTCAATTCTTTTTACCTGTTTACCTTCAGAATTTAAAAGAATAATTGTAGGAACTAGGGTTACGTTGTATTTTTTTATTTGAGAATCGTTAAAAGAATTTTTATCTTGAACTTGTATTTCTGTAAAGTTAATTTTATTTTGATATTTTGGAAATATTTCTTTAAATATTTTGTTCATAGTTTGGCAATCCAAACACATTGCAGATGTAAATTTAATTACAGAAGGTCTTCCGATATCTGTAGTTTGTGCAGTGGTTGAATTTGATGCTGTAAGTGCCATATATAATAATAATGGTAGTGCGAAAATTAAAGAAATAATAATAATATTTTTTTTCATGGAAAAGCTCCTTTCTGTTTAATATTAGCATAAACTAAAAAGGATTTTTTCAAAACCTCTGTTGGGTAATTTAAAAAGGTTATACATCTTCTGGGATATAGAAATCAGCTTTAGCTAAAAGTTCCCTAGTATGTTCATAACAACAAGAGTTTTGACAAATTGTCTGATATTCTCTCACAATATTCAAAATATCATCTACTGACATTTTAATAATTCTTCTATCACCTTCAATAATTCTAGCCATATTTTTTATAATTCCTTTCAAAATATTTTACGGAATACAGGCTTAATAACTTTTGAAATATCAGCTTTTAAATATAGAAATTTTGTTTAATATAAAAGTAAAAAGTTGAAAAAAGTTAAGCGATTTGTTATACTAAAATAGTAGAATAAAAAAGGAGCGATTATGAAAAATTTTTTAAACGTTGAAACGCGGGGGGGGGGCGTAATTTAAGCTCCATTAAAGGGTTTACCCTTGCGGAAGTATTGGTAACTTTAGGAATTATTGGTGTTGTTTCTGCAATGACAGTACCTACTTTGATGCAGAATTATCAGCGTAAAAGTTATGTAACACAATTACATAAAGTGTATAATGAGTTATCTCAAGCTGCAGTTCAATATATGACAGATAATAATGCTATTAATATGAAAGAAGCTGGTTTTACAAGTCAAGATGGTGCAAATAAATTCATAGAGCAGTATTTCAAAGTAGTAAATAATTGTTCTACCGACCAATTCCCTTGTTTTTCAGAAATGTCTGATTATAAGAAATTATCAGGAGTTACAATAACTACTTGGGGTGGATGTGTTTCTACAAGGGCTCATTATTCTATTGCGAGTGGAGCATCAATAGGTATTTGTTATAGAGCAATCGGAAATAATATTATTTCTGAAATATTTGTAGATGTAAATGGACAAAAAGGTCCTAATATTGTTGGAAGAGATTTATTTAATTTATTTTTATATAACAACGGAGAGCTTGATGATATATCTGATGGAAGTATTATACCTCCAATATCGGAAGAAAATAGAGATGATTTATTTTCAACAATATGTGAAGGAAATAATGCTGCTCAGTGGCATGGGTGCTTTGGAAAAATATTGAATGATAATTGGGAAATGACTTATTAAAAAAAAGAGCCTCGATATTGAGGCTCTTTTTTTTTTTAGAAATTATTATTCTTCGTCTTCGTTACCTAATTGAAAATCAGGAGCTCCAAACATACCTTCAATTTCTTCTAAAATTGCAGATGGTTTTCTAGCTTGATTTCTTTGAGCAACTGCACGTTTTCTTTCTTCACGTTCTTTTTCTTCATTAGCATTTGATAGATGGTGGAATCCTGTACCTGCAGGGATTAAACGACCGATGATAACGTTTTCTTTCAAACCTCTCAACATGTCTTTTTTGCCATCTACAGCTGCTTCTGTAAGAATTCTTGTTGTTTCTTGGAATGAAGCTGCTGAAATGAAACTTTCAGTATTTAAAGAAGCTTTTGTGATACCTAACAACATGTATTCACAAGTTGCAGGTGTTCCACCTTTTTCTTCAACTTCTTTATTTTCTTTTTCGAATGTTTGCATTTCAACTAATTCACCTGGTAACAATGTTGTATCACCTGCATCAACAATTTTAACTTTTTTAGTCATTTGTCTTACGATGATTTCAACGTGTTTATCAGCGATTTCTACACCTTGTGAACGGTATACTCTTTGTACTTCGTCTACAAGATATTGTTGTGCTGCTTCAGGTCCGCAAAGTCTGATTACATCGTGTGGGTTTAAAGGACCACTTGTTAAAGGTTGACCTTTTGTAATCTTTTGTTTGTTTTGAACAACAATATTAGCATCAATTGCGTATTTGATTTCTGTTCTGCCATTATCTGTTACAAGATATAATCTTGGCAAATCATCATCTGTTTCAATTTCAGCAATGCCGTCTTCTTCAGCTAGAATAGCACAATCTTTTGGTTTACGACCTTCAAGAAGTTCTTCAACCCTTGGAAGACCTTGAACGATATCGCCTGTTTTTTGTCTTTCAAATACCAATGTTGCAATGTTATCACCACGTAGAACAAGAGCTCCTGCTTCTACTTGTAACATTGTACCTGGGCTGATTAAGTATGGACGACCGTTTCTAATTGTTATTTCTCCTTTGTTAACAGCGGCTACCATACCTGATACTGTTGATTTTTCTCCACTATCAGCAACAATTGAATCTAATCTTACAAAATCACCTTTTTTTACATTTGCTTTGCCTTTTACTGGTAATATTGTTTCATAAGCTTCACTTGTTAATAATAGTCTTCTTGTATCTTCTTTTTCTGATTTTATAGAAGCAACACCGTCATTAATAGCTAAAACTTGAGTTTTTGCTACAGGTGTTTTTGGATCAATTGTTTGTCCGTCTTTTACTAATAATTCAGTTTGAAGAGAAGACATTGTTTTTGCATTGCCTTCAAATTCACGACGTACAATTAAGTTTTCTAATACAACAATTCTCAAGTTGTCTTTTTCATCAAGTTCTACCATACCTTTAAGGTGTGATAAATAACCTTGCATTTGAAGAACTAAACTTGTTCTTGTAATTGTTGATCCATCTAGATTTCTTACTCTAGCGCCGTCTTTGTATTGTAATTGAGTAACAGGTACGATATCTATTAAACTATCTGATGTGTTAAATTTAATAGATACATTTTTCTGTTCTACTTCTAATACTTGAACAGGTCTTACTAAAATTTGGATAGGTTGGTTAGAAATACTATCTTCATCTAATGAAAGACTTGTATCAAGTTCTTCATCTAAATCATCAATATCAATGTCGTCCATTGATGAATCCATAATTGTAACGATTGATGTTTCTTTTGCTTTAATACCATCAGCAATTATTGTTCCTTTTTTAACTACTTCGCCTTCATCAACTTTTAATTCAGAAACGCTTGAAAGTTGGTGAATTTCACCAGGGCGGATTGTAATTTCATGGATTACGTCATTGTATTCTTTAAATTCAACGATACCATCAATGTGGCAATATACATCTTTTACAACTTCTGTACCTGCAGTAACGTGTGTTCCGTTTTCAACCATTTTTAAAGATGAATCTTTATTAATTTGGTGAATTTCTTCAGGAATAAATACTACAGAACCAGGTTTTGTAATGATTTGGTTTTCGTCAACTTCAACATCAACATATCTGATTTCACCTGATGAATTAACTGCACATTCATCGTCTATTAATTCAGCGATAATCATACCGTTTTCAACTGTTGTGTCAACAGGAGCTTTTACGATATATTTTTCGCCTGTTTTATTAACTGTCCATAATTGTTCTTTTTTAGTTTGTTCGAATGTAGCATTTTCAGGCATCAATGAAGCAATTACGATAGTCAATTCTTTACCTTGTATAATCTTTTTGATATTTTTGCCTTCAAATTTAACTTCTTCAATAACTAAATCTTCACCGAAGCGAACTTCACCTCCGTGTTCACATATAGTTAATGTTTCAGCTAATTTTTCGCCTTCTTTAATTTTTTGACCGTCTTTTACTAATATTTTAGAACCGCCAGGCAAGTTATAAACATCACCGCCAAGAACCCAAATAATACCTTGTTTATTTGTTGTTCTTGAAATGTTACCTTGTCTGTCTTTCTTTTCATCAGCAACGAAGTCTTCATATAATACTTCACCTGATAAGTCAGATGTAATATCTTTTGTAGCTTTTTCTGTTAAACGAGAACCGCCTTGTGCTGCTGGTTCGAATTGAGCAAGTTTGAAGCCTTTTTCAACTTTCATGCCGTTTGTAAAGAATACTGTAGAACCTGCTGGGATATGATATTTTTCAGTTCTTTTAGCACCTTTAATTTCAATATCTGTTTCATAGTTAGAAATATTAACTACATCTCCGTGACGAGTTCTTAATTCTCTAGTTTTAACGTTTGAAATAACTTCACCGTCTTGTTTTGCAATTACTTCTTTAATTGCATCTTTAACGCCTACCGCACCACCTGTGTGGAATGTTCTCATTGTAAGCTGTGTGCCAGGTTCACCGATTGATTGAGCAGCGATAATACCGATTGCTTCACCGATATCAACTAATTTTTGAGTTGTCATTGCCCAACCGTAACATTTTTGGCAAATACCGTATTCAAGTCCGCAAGTAAGGCCTGAACGAACTTTTAATTCTTGAAGATTTAGGTGAGCTACTTTTTTAACATCATCTCTGTTCATTGTAGTACCTTCTTTTACAAGAACTGTACCATCTGTATCAACGATGTCTTGAGCAACTGTTCTACCTAATAATCTGTCAATTAACGGAACAATTACGTTATCGCCATCTGTAATCGGCTTCATGTTAATTGATTTTGTTGTATGGCAATCGTCTGCACGAATAATAACGTCTTGTGCAACGTCTACCAAACGTCTTGTTAAGTAACCTGAGTCAGCAGTTTTTAACGCTGTATCTACAAGCCCTTTTCTTGCACCATATGATGAAATGATGTATTCTGTAACGGATAAGCCTTCTTTAAAGTTTGATTTAATAGGTAAGTCGATGATTTGACCTTGTGCGTCTGCCATCAAACCTCTCATTCCGACTAGCTGAGATACCTGTGATAAGTTACCTCTCGCTCCTGAGAATGCCATCATATATACTGGGTTTAATTTATCAAAGTTTTCAACAACCTGAGAGGTTAATTTTGCAGTTGTTTCAGACCAAGTGTCGATAACTTTTGTATATCTTTCAACTTCTGTAATTTCACCTTTTAGGTATCTGTTTGTTGATTTTTCGATTTCTGTTTCAGCTTCTTTAAGTAGCTCTTTTTTAATAGCCGGAACTTGTAAATCTGCAATAGAAATAGTTGTACCGGATTTTGTAGCATACTTATAGCCAAGGTTTTTAAGGCTGTTAGCCAATTCTGCGGTTTTAGCTCCGCCAAACTCTAGATACATTTGTGAAAGCAAATTGTTTAAACCTTTTTTATCCATTTGCTTGTTAATGAAATCTATTGTTTTTTTACCATGTGTGTATGTTGTTTCCATTATATATTTCCTTTTTTCTTTTATTGTCTCAAGTCAATTTTTTGATTTAAGCCAAAGCATTTCTTACAGCTTCGTTGAAGATAATTCTTCCTGCAGTTGTTTCAATTCTTTCGCCGTGTTCATCTCTTACAACGATTTTGTCGTGTAGTTCGATTACACCTACTTCTAGAGCTGAAATTGCATCTTGGAAGTTGTAGAAATATCCTTTAGGTTCCATTTCAGGATTTTTCAGGATTGTTAAATAGTACATACCCAATACCATATCCTGTGTAGGAGTGATAATTGGTTTACCTGTAGCTGGAGCTAAGATGTTGTTAGTTGCTAACATTAACATTCTAGCTTCTGTTTGAGCTTCAATTGATAATGGTACGTGAACAGCCATTTGGTCACCGTCGAAGTCAGCGTTGAATGCTGTACATACTAATGGGTGTAACTGAATTGCACGACCTTCTACCAATTTTGGTTCAAAAGCCTGAATACCTAATCTGTGAAGAGTTGGAGCACGGTTTAATAATACAGGGTGTCCGTCAATTACCTCTTCTAATATATCCCATACGATTGCTTCTGAACGTTCAATTTTCTTTTTAGCTGATTTGATATTTTGAACGTATCCTCTTTCAATCAATTTGTTAACAACAAATGGTTTAAATAATTCAATTGCCATTTCTTTTGGAAGACCGCATTGATTTAATTTCAATTGAGGTCCTACAACGATTACTGAACGACCTGAGTAGTCAACACGTTTACCTAACAAGTTTTGACGGAAACGACCTTGTTTACCTTCGATAATGTTAGATAATGATTTTAATGCTCTGTTGTTTGGACCTACAACAGTTCTTCCTCGTCTACCGTTATCAATTAAAGCATCTACTGCTTCTTGTAACATACGTTTTTCGTTTCTTACAATGATTTCAGGTGCGCCCATTTCCAATAGTCTTTGTAAACGGTTGTTTCTGTTGATTACACGTCTGTACAAATCGTTTAAGTCAGATGTAGCAAAACGTCCACCGTCTAATTGTACCATTGGTCTCAAATCCGGAGGAGTAACAGGAAGTACATCCATAATCATCCAAGTCGGATCTGTTTCAGAAGAAATTAATGAATCTAGTAATCTTAAGCGTTTAATAAGTTTACTTTTCTTTTGAACTGAATTTACAGAGCCAGCTAATTCTGTTCTGATTTCTTCTGCTAGTTCTTTTGTATTGATTTCAGATAGAAGTTCTTTTATAGCTTCAGCACCGATTCCTACTTTTAATTCAGAATCTTCGTGTTCTGCCATGTAATCTTCATATTCTTCTTCTGATAATAATTGTAATTTTTTGAATTCACTTTCACCTGGATCAAGAACTACATAGTTGTTGAAGTAGATAACTTGTTCCAAATCTTTTAAAGTCATATCTAAAAGTAAGCCTAAATATGAAGGTATACCTTTTAAGAACCAAATGTGAGAAACAGGAGCAGCAAGTTTGATGTGTCCCATTCTTTGACGTCTTACTTTACTGTCTGTAACTTCAACGCCGCAACGTTCACAAATGATACCTTTATGTCTTACTCTTTTATATTTACCGCAATAGCATTCCCAGTCTTTTGAAGGTCCAAAAATTCTTTCGCAGAATAGACCGTCTCTTTCTGGTTTTAATGTACGGTAGTTAATTGTTTCCGGTTTAGTAACTTCACCGTATGACCATTTAAGTATTCTTTCCGGTGAAGCGATACTAATTCGTATATAGTCAAAATAATCTATGCTTGTTGACATTTTCTATTTATCTCCTTTTTAGTGGGGGGAAAATAGTTTCCCCCTTTCAAGTAATTTTCCTATAAATCTCCGAATGTAGTCGGTGTTTCAAAGAAGTTGATATTTAACAACTCAGAATCCATATCTGATAGAACTCTTCTTGGAGCTGATTTTCTTAAATCGTCCATATCAGTCATTAAGTCTACTTCTTGACCGTCTTTTTTCGCTACCGTAATATCCAAACCGATACTTTGTAATTCTCTTACAAGTACTTTGAATGATTCAGGAATACCCGGTCTTGGAATGTTGTCACCTTTTACGATTGCTTCATATGCTCTGTTTCTACCGTTAACATCATCTGATTTGATTGTTAACATTTCTTGTAGAGTATATGCTGCACCGTATGCTTCTAATGCCCAAACTTCCATTTCACCGAATCTTTGACCACCAAATTGAGCTTTACCACCAAGTGGTTGTTGTGTAACAAGTGAGTATGGACCAGTAGAACGAGCGTGAATTTTGTCGTCTACTAAGTGGACAAGTTTAAGTATATATGAAAGACCTACTGCAACAGGTTCGTCGAATGGTTCACCTGTTCTACCATCGATAAGTCTTACTTTACCATCTTCATTTACCCAATCGCAACCTGATTCTTTAATACCTTTTAGTAATTCAGCTTTAGTTGCTCTTTCTGATTGGTTATCACCGTATCTTTCGTCGAAAGATGGTGTTTCATAGTAGTTACCTGTCAAGTATGCTGCCAAACCTAATAATAATTCATAAGTTTGACCAACGTTCATACGAGAAGGTACACCTAGTGGGTTCAATACGATATCTACTGGAGTTCCGTCTGGCAAGAATGGCATATCTTCTTTTGGTAATATTCTAGATACGATACCTTTGTTACCGTGACGTCCAGAAAGTTTGTCACCTACAGAAACTTTACGTTTTTGTGCGATGTATACTCTGATAACTGTATTAGCTCCAGGTGGTAATTCATCTCCTTTTTCTCTGTCGAATACTTTTACGTCAAGTACTCTACCGCCTTCTCCGTGAGGAACTCTTAATGAGTTATCTTTTACATCTCTTGCTTTTTCTGCGAAGATTGCACGTAGAAGTTTTTCTTCCGGTGGGTGTTCAGATTCACCTTTTGGAGTAACTTTACCTACCAATATATCGTCTGCATAAACTCTTGCACCGATACGAACAATACCACGTTCATCTAAGTGTCTCAAAGCATCTTCTGAAACGTTTGGAATTTCACGTGTAATTTCTTCAGGTCCAAGTTTTGTTTGACGTGCATCTATTTCTAATTTTTCAATGTGAACTGATGTGAAGATGTCATCATGAACGCATCTTTCTGATAACAAGATAGCATCTTCGTAGTTATAACCTTCCCAAGGCATATACGCTACAATTACGTTTTTACCTAATGAAAGTTCTCCACAGTTAGTAGAAGCACCATCGGCAATTACATCGCCTTCTTTTACTTTATCACCTTCGTGAACTAAAGGTTTTTGGTTGATACAAGTATCTTGGTTACTTCTTACATATTTCATTAATGTATGTACATGTGGTTTGTTGTGAATATCGCGGATAATAATTTCTTCACCCACTACTCTTTCAACTACACCGTCGCAATCAGAGATTACAACCATACCAGAGTCTCTAGCAGCTCTTTTTTCCATACCTGTACCAACAACCGGTCTTTGAGTAATTAAAAGAGGTACTGATTGACGTTGCATGTTTGATCCCATCAATGCACGGTTAGCATCGTCGTGTTCGATGAATGGAATTAATGATGTCGCAACTGAAATGATTTGGATTGGTGATACTCCAACAAAGTCAACTTTGCTTGATTGATCCATTGTAAATTCAGATCTGTAACGAACCGGTACATATTCATCTTTGAATGTGCCATCTGGATTTAGTTGAACGTCAGCAGGAGCGCAACGGAATTCTTCGTCTTCGTCTGCTGTCATATAAACTACTTCGTCTGTTACTTTGCCGTCTTTAACTACAAAGAACGGAGCTTCTACGAAACCGTAATCATTTACTTTTGCGTGTGTTGCTAATGAACCGATCAAACCTGCGTTTGGACCTTCAGGTGTTTCAATAGGACAAATACGTCCGTAGTGTGATGGGTGAATATCACGAACAGCGAAACCTGCACGTTCTCTCATCAAACCGCCAGGTCCTAAAGCTGAAATACGTCTTTTGTGTGTTAATTCAGCTAGTGGGTTAATTTGGTCCATGAATTGTGATAATTGAGATGATCCGAAGAATTCTTTTAATGAAGCAACTAATGGTTTAGTGTTCAATAAGTTCAACGGAGTAAGTGTTTCAGAATCTTGTAGAGTCATTCTTTCTTTTACAATTCTTTCGATTCTTGATAAACCTACTCTGAATTGGTTTTGTAACAATTCCCCTACAGATCTGATTCTTCTGTTTCCTAAGTGGTCGATATCATCAACTGTTCCTTCATCATATGTTAAATTGATTAAGTATTCGATTGATGCAACGATATCTTGAACTGTTAATGTTCTTTGGTTTTTAGGAATATTTAAGTTTAATTTTTTATTTAATTTATAACGACCTACACGACCAATATCGTATTTCTTTTCATCAAAGAAACGAGCTTCTAATATTGAACGTCCGCCTGCTGCTGATGCAGGATCGCCAGGTCTTAATTTTTTATAAACTTCAATTAAAGCATCATCTGTTGTTTCTGCTGTATCTTTATCCAATGTTTTCTTCAAGAATTCAAAGTGAGTGAATAAAGTTTCCATTTCAGAAACAGTGATACCCATAGCTTTTAATAATGTTGTAGCTAAGATTTTTCTGTTTTTGTCGATTTTAACGTAAATAATATCGTTAGAATCAGTTTCTATTTTCAACCAAGCTCCACGGTTAGGAATCATAGTTGCGTTATATAAACGTTTTCCGGCAGGTGAAACTTCTCGTTTGAAGTAAACGCCTGGTGAACGAACGATTTGAGAAACGATTACACGTTCAGCACCGTTTACAATGAAAGTACCTTTGTCTGTCATTGTAGGAATATCGCCGATGTATACTTCTTGTTCTTTAATTTCACCGCTGTCACGGTTTACTAATCTTACCATTACGCGTAATTGTTTTGCATATGTTGCGTCATGGATTCTTGCTTCTTCAATTGTATACTTTGCGTTGTCGAAAGTATAGTTTGGTAAGAAGTGTAGTTCTAATCTGCCTGTATAGTCTTTAATAGGAGAAAAAGATAGTAATTCTTCTTTCAAACCTTCTTTTAAAAACCATTCAAACGATTTTTTTTGCACTTCAATAAGGTCTGGTAAATCATCCAAACGAGTATGTGGTATACCCATCGGAGTTACTCTTTCTGCATATTTTGTGTTAGACATTAATTCACCTCGTCTATGTGTACGTACTATATAAAAAATTGTATTTATTTCTTTGGAAATTTTTATTACAATTAAAAAATCTAACTTGAGGCTGTAAACCTTTCATTTTACTGAACTTCAGCTTAATGAATTTTTATGTTTAAATTCAATTTAGGCATAGTACACCTAACTTAAATTTACCATGTTACTTAATCATAATACATCAATTTTTATCGTCAAGAAAATATCGCTTAATTTAAAAAAATATGTTAAAATTTTGTTACATTATGTTAAAGCCTTGATTTTATTATATGAAAAGCTTGATTATACCGATGTTTTAGTGTCAAGTCTGGACATAATAACTTTTCATATTATGATGTATTAATTAAAGGGGTATATATGAAAAAATTTATAGTATTATTATGTTTTTTAATGTTAGGGAAAGCTGCATTATCAGCAGATATAGAGCCGATTAAAAAAATAGAAAATATTCCATCTGAAATTGTTCTTACTGGAAATTTGGTTTTTGATTGGTTAGATATTTCTCAAGTTGAAAGAGATGCTGTGATTGATAAGTATCAAAAAGAACTTTTTGATGAAAATACTGTATATAAATATAATAAAAAACAGTTCAAATCAGAATACCAAGATTTTTTGAAAGATAAAGAATATAAAAGGCATTATATGCTTGTTAAAAATGGTGTAAAAGAGACTGATACCGAAAATCTTTGCGGATTTTTTTACAAAAATAATTTGTTAATAAGTTATGCCATTCAGTATAAAAATGATATGAGAACTGTATATTATTATGATGCTATGGGAAAATTAAGATATATTGATAAGTTTTCTGAAAATTATCCTAATTTCCCTTATATGTCAAAGCAATATCGTGCTAATGGTACTTTAGTTAGTGCAATATATTTTATTTCTCATGATATGCAATATATGTATAATGATGATAAGTCTTTCAAAGGCGCTTGGTATAAAGATAAAATGTATGATAGGCACGCAAAGCAGACTTTGACTAGAAATAATTGGTAAATAAAAAAGAGAACTTTTAAAGTTCTCTTTTTTTATATTTGAATAATTATTTATTGTGGTTTTACTATTGATAAAACGTAATTGTTATTGAAATATTTGTTTGCAATTTCTATAATATCTGATTCTGTAACGCTGTTTATTAATTGTGCATATTGGTCATCAAATTTATAGCCTCTACCAGATGCTTCAAACCAGCCTATAGTTATAGCTTTATCTAAGTTTGTTTCTTGACCTATAATGTAATGTCCTAATAATTTGTCTTTTGCTTCTTGCAATTCTTTAGAGCCTACGAATTCTGTTTTTAATCTAAAGACTTCTTCTTTTAATCTTTTTTGTGCATAGTCAAGGTTTTCAGGATTTGTTCCTATGTAGACTATGAATGCTCCTTTAAGAACATTTGGTGAATATTGAGAGCCAAGTTGGTAGGCAAGACCATCTTTATCTCTAAGATTTTTGAATAGTCTTGAGCTCATACCAGATCCTAGCAAAGAATCTATTACTTGTAATGTTGCATAGTCTTTACGTTCTAAAACTCCTGCAGTCTGCCAGCCCATTATAATCCAATCTGTTTTTAAGTCTTTTACTTTTGCTGTTGATGTTTTTGGTTGTGTAAGTTTTGGTATTGAATATTTTGAATAGTCAAACTTTTCACCTTTTTTGTTGTTGAAGATTTTAGTAAATTCATTAATTGTTTTTTCTTTATCAACATTTCCGTTTATAGAAATTACAATGTTTTGAGGAGCAAAAGCTTGATTATAATAGTTTTGTATATCTTCTTGTGTTATTTGCGGCAATGTTTTTGCAAGAACTTTATTTGAATTTGAATATGGTGTATTTTCAAATATTAAAGTTTTGTAGTTATCTACTGCAATATTTAACGGAACGTCTTTGCTTTTTTTGATTGCGTTTAATTTTTCTGTCCTTGATTTTTCGATTTCATAATCATCAAGAGTTGCGTTATTAATTATTTCATTTAAGATTTCTAATGTTTTATTATATTCATTTTTTGTTGTAAGGACAGTGATTGAAAAATTATCAGCTTTGGCAGATGGAACTATTTTAATCCCATTATCTTCAAGCAGTTGTGCAAGTTCGATTGATGAATATTTCTTGGTTCCTTTAGTTAATACTGATGCTGTTAAATCTGCTGTCCCAGGTATTTTTTCACTTCATCCTTTTTTTCCTTTACCGTATCCGCTTTGACAACGGTTTCAACCTTTTTACTTTGCAGCGCGGCTTGTACTTCCCGATAAAAAGGAAATACCAACAATAATACCGCACTTACCATTTTCCACTTTTTCATAACATACTTTTATTTATTACATACAAAACCTACTCCCTCCACTTCCCCCTTAAGGAAAGCACAGGATACAAGGAACAATTTTCCGGACTCTACTTCCGTTTATATCAAGGAAGAAGCAGAAGGAGTAGTATATTCAGACATCACTATTTCAATTTCAAACCGGAAAGAGCTTCCAGATCGATACCGTAAATACGCTTCATCTCGTCGACTAGGATTCCGCATTTTTTCTTAATCATACCTTTGGAATCAACACCCCAATCATCCGGACTCGCGAACCAGAAATAATCAAACATAAACTGGTCTTCCGTGAAAATCAACTCGATGAAACCCAACATATCCTCCTTGGCTCCAATACCGGAACTCCATTTCACGATACCCCAGTCCTCGGCATTCTTGGACGTCACTTTAGAGTAATCCACTTCCGCGTAAAAAGCTTCCGGCACGTCCATCTTCTGATAATCGATACAATATGAAATATAAGCAAAATTCAACATCGCCTTGTATTTCTTCTTCCGGGATGAACTCGTAATCAAGTTAATACTCTCGTTCACGTTCCCGATACAAATATTATCAACCGTGTACGTGTAATCGACCAAAGCACCTTCATCCGTCAGACTTTTCTTCCACAAAACAGTATCCGCCAGTAAAATCTTTTTCGGCAAAGTTGCTTTTAATGTCTCGGGGGAGTACAACCCCAGCCATTCGGAAAATAGCAAACTAACCGCCTTTTCCAGATACTCCTCTTTCGGGAGAGTCACTTTCAACGGGTACGCGTTATTGGGATACAAACTTGTCACGTTCCAAACAGCATCAATCAGATCATAACGATACAACAAAAAAGTACCCGTCGACTGATAAAAATCCACAATCTGGTCATCAAACTCATGTTCGCCTTGCGGCACACTGTATTTTTCCTCGAGTCCCTCCGCGTCAATCTTATCGTCCTCATAACTACACCCGCACAACAAAAAACACAAGGACAAGATTCCTAATCCGATAATTATAGTTATTCTATTCATATCTTTCATTTTAATTCGATTTATAACGGCATTCTTTGAGGTTCCGAGGCTCCCGGATTCTGTTCCAATTTTCCGTTCCGGTCAATGGCTTCGGAAGGAATAGAAAGTACATACATCGGATCACCCTCTCTCAACACGTAAGTTTCATTCTGTTGTTCATTCAACTGCCAGATTTTCTTTATTTCAGGCATACCGAAACGTCGCAAGTCAAACCAACGCTGTCCCTCGAAGCAAAGTTCGCGTTGACGCTCTTCACGATAAATTTTCAACAAATCATCAGCTTCCTGCATCGGAATTTCATCCAGAACTTCACCGTCTCCCGGAAATATTCGCTTAGCCCGCAAGGCATTCAATAAATCCAATCCCTCTTGCCCGGCTTGTGCATCCCCAGTTTTCTTGTATTTCTGCAGTAAAGCCTCACACCCGTTCAGCCAAGCCTCGGCAACCCGGAATGCCTGACCGAAAGTGACGGACTTAGCCGCCCACTTATCCACCTTCTGACCAACCACCTCGCCTGTTATCCAATCCGTAATATCCGAAAAATAATATTCCAAACGGCAATCTTTTGCCGGAGCCGTTTGTTCAAATAACTTCATCAACTCGTTGGAAGGACAGTAGCTATCCGTAGCAGAACCACCCACATTATACCAGTTCTGTTTAGCCCCGTACATCCAGATAATCTCTTTATTTCCATTCTCCAGAACCTTCAATGTTGGTAACTCACCCGTTAAGTCTACCAAATCCTTACGCTCCATCACGTAACGGGAATGCATCAAAGCTGCATCCCAATTTTCCATGTACAAATAAACACGGGAAGCAAGCAAATGAGCGGACAACGCGTTCAAACGGTAAACAGCAGATTCCCTTCCTCTCATTTCCAACAAACGGATACCTTCATTCAAGTCCGACAAAATTTGCCTGTACACTTCGGATACCGTATTCCTCGGCGAACCGGTTTCTACAATATCCGGACTCAAGACAATCGGTACTCCCGGATTCGTCAACGAATCTTTATTGCTGTAAGGCAGTGCGTAATAATTCACCAACTGGAAATAATAGAAAGCCCTTAACACAAGAGCTTCACCTTTTAAACGCTCCTTGTCCTCGTCCGTCCCGATTGAGCCATCCGCGTATTTCAAAGCAATATTACATCCCAGTACCCGTTTATAATAATTCTCCCAACAATTCATCCCGCCAGTCATGCCATATCCGCCTTGTTCTTCCGCATCCAAAGCAATTTCATAAGCCAACGGTTGCCAAGTGTAAAAATTCTGGTATAGCAAAGCCTCATCCGATCTGCCGGAAGAATACAAACTGGTATACTCATCACTCAAATAGGAACAAACCACATCCATGGCTCTTCCCTCTGCCGGATACCCTTCCCCCCACAACAATTCATTGAAAGAGGTCGTCGTTTCCGGAATCATTTCATCCTGAGGTGTCTTCTCCAAAAAACTATCACAAGCAGAGAAACACCCCGCACATAAAATCAATATATATAATTGCTTCATCGTTCTCATAATCATCATAAGCTAATATTAATAGTAAAATTATAAGAAGGTTGTCTCGGTACGGCCGAACTCGATGTTTCCGGATCTTGGTTGCGCAACCGTTTGTTAGCTATCACGAATAAATCATTTCCCGAAAGCTCCATTGTCAACCCGTTTAATCCCAAACGAGAAGCGACACTTTTCGGGAACGAATAATTCAATCCGATACTGCGGCAACGCAAGAAATCTCCACTCACCACCCGGTGATTTCCCTCGTCCCACATCGTGTACATACTTTCCGTGCCCGCCGGGTGCACGTACATATAGGTACGTCCCGGTTTCAAGAACCCCGGGTTATCGGTAAATTCCTCGTCCCCCGGCTTACGCCAATGTGTCACGAATTCCGCCGGAACATTCTCGTAGTGGCTTGGAGCATCCAGCGCCATACGGGAATCATACACGGGACGCAACCGGATTTTAGCTCCCAGATTATAAGCAAAAGAAGCCCTCAACGTGAAATTATAAAAAACGAAACGAGTGGAAAGCCCTCCGGTCACGACCGGGTTACGACGCCCCGAGTATTCAAGAAATTTCGTCGGGTCCTCTTTCATCTCCGTGTTCGTGTACCCGTTTCCACTATCATACTCGAAAACAGGAAAGCCATCCTCATGTGTCAATCCCTTGTATTTCCATGACCAAAACGAACTCACCGCATAATCATTCAACACAACTGTCCCCGACAAATACTCGCCATAAGACCTGTTCTCCGTTTTACGACGAATCTTATCTCTGTTCCATGAAAGCACGGGAGAAAGCGTCCACCTAAAATTCTGTGTTTTCAACGGTACAAAAGTTAAAGAAACATCTATCCCCTCGTTCCGGATATTCGCCCCGTTCTGGTAAGCCGCATCCACACCTTGTTCAACGGGCACGTTCAACGTGTACAATAATTCTTTGCCCCTCTTCTGGTAATATTCCACGGAACCGCTGAAACGACTATCGAACATAGAGAATTCGAGTCCCAAATTGACAGTTTGAGTCTTCTCCCACCGCAGATCGGGATAAGGCAAACTTTTTAAATTCAGAACATATTCACCGATATACTCGTCTATGGGCTTCAAGGGATATTTCGCTATTAAATCCGGTCCCACTGTTGAAATCACATTTCCCTGCAAACCGTAAGATACTTTAAGTGACAAATCGTTAAACCATTTCTGCTTTTCCATCCATCTCTCCGAAACCACGTTCCAACGAGCGGCAATACTCCAGATCGGCAAAAAACGATTGTTCGTCTTCTTACCGAAACGACTGGATGCATCCACCCGGAAATTCGTATTTAAAATATAACGATTCTTATAGCTATAAGCCAAGGTCGCCAACAAAGACATTTTATTATTAATCTGGTCGGTCAAGGACACAGGATGCTTGCTGGCGGAAGTACCGTAGAAATCGTACAAATTCCCGGCATCTGCCTGATTATATTCATAATAAATCACTTTACCTCTATCGGGGAAGTAACCGTATTCCGCCGTTTCAAACCCCGTTTGTTTATGTGAAGTCATCTCTCCCCCGACCATCACGTTCAATGAATGCACGTCATCCCACGTCTTCATATAATTCAACCGGGCATTCACCATCCACAAATCACTATTCTCCTCGTCCCGCTCGTACCTGCCCCCGTAAGGATACATTGACAATTTCTCGTTGATACTTCCCGGCTCCACGCTCCCGTAATCATAACCTCTCAAATTAGCCATATAATAAGAACGGTCGGTAGCCCACTTTTCCGTTAACCCGCGAGTGGCAGAATAAGAAACCAACACATCACCTTTCAATCCTGCCAGAATATTCGCCCTTAAAGAAAGTGCTGTCGAGAATGATTGGTTTTCTCCCTCGGAACCTGATTCCCTTAACTCATCCAGCACGTTATAAGTCAAATCATACGTGAATTTATGCACTCCTTGATACTGTCCCTCTTTAATCTCCTGCGACACGTAATTCGTCGATCTCACGTATCTCTCGTCTGCTGCTAAGGTACGGGCAGTTCTCAACGCGTAATTCATCGGATTCACGTCGTAAAAAGAAGAGACCTGCCGATTGGAATATTCCATTTTAAAATCGGCATCCAACCATTTGAACACGGGTAATTCCACTCTGGAATTCAACGTATAACGCTTCACATCATCCCCGTTCGCCGTTCCTTTGTCACTGGCAAAACTTGCCGAGATATAATAAGATATTCTATCCTTTCCCCCCGAAATAGAAAGCGAGTGGGAATGGGAGAAGGCATTAGAAAACAGCACGTCAAACCAATCCGTGTTCATAACCACCCGTCTTGAATACTCTTGTTCTACATCGCTAAAAGGTATCCTATTCTCCAAATAATCAAGCATCGCTTTCTCATAACCGTAACGAGGCGTGGATGCCAGTATCAACCCATCCTCGAAAAACTCTTTCGATAATTTCATTCTCTCTTGGGAATTCATCACATCAGCCGATTTCCGGTAAGAAGGACGCTGTTTCACGGTATAAGTTCCCGAATAATTCACTGCCGTCCTCCCCGAACGCCCCTTCTTCGTCGTCACGACAATCACACCGTTTGCCGCCCTTGTCCCGTAAATCGCAGTGGCGGAAGCATCCTTCAAAAAAGTGATACTTTCTATATCCATCGGGTTTAAACCCGATATAGCGTTACCAAACATTAAATAATTCGGGTTCGTCATTTCCATCGCGGCAGCAACGTCTTCATTAGTGATATTCACAGGATCTTCCCGGATTACTCCATCAATCACCCAAACGGGAGCCGCATTTCCCAATAATGTTGCCGTTCCCCTCATTCGTATCTTCGGAAGAGCTGAAGGACTCCCCGAGGTATTCACAATCATCAATCCCGGGATTTCGCCCTGCAACATATCATCGATCGAATTCATTCCCGATTTCATAATATCGGCGGCTTTCACCGTGTAAGTGGAACTGGCAGACAATCGCTTGTCAATCCTTTGATACCCGGTCACCACCACTTCTTCCATTTCCTGAGCGTCTTCTTCCATCACGATCACCCAAGGATTCATCTCTTTAAAGCGCAAGCAGGACAATGTCTGTGTTTTCATCCCAATAAAGGACACAACAATTGTCGCCTTTGATAAATCGGGAACCATCAAAACAAATTTCCCGTTCTTATCCGTCGAGACACCGACAGTTGTCCCCTTCAACAACACGGAAACCCCGGGTAACGGCAAACCTCCCTCATCCTTCACGTACCCTGTCACCCGCGCATTCGTTAAAGAATCGGTCTTCGATTCTATCAAACGTTTTACGACCACAACCTTATCATTCATCTGATAATAAAGCCCCGTACCTTCCAGTACCTTACCTAAAATTTCCTCTAAAGACGTATCTTTAAAAACTGCATCCAGCCCTCTGATTCCGGCAACATCTGCCACGTTATAAAAAAAGGTAATCTCACTTTTCTTCTCCAACGTCCAAATAATCTCTTCCAAGGTAGCCCCCCTCATCTCTATACTCACCTTCATCTGTTGAGCCCGCACACTGGCAGACAGGGACATAACAGAACAAAATAACACACACATACATAATTTCATAATCCTAAAAATTTTTCCATACTTCCCTTTACAGGGGAAATACTCTTTCCACTTTTTTTTCATAACTTTGTTTTTCAAAATTTTTAAAACACTTATCTCATGAAAGTGAGATATTGACAGGCGATGTTCGCAGCATCGCTTGTTTTTATTTCACTCCTAAAACAATACGTTTCCCATTCACTTCTACTGTCAACTTATCCGTGGCACGCAGTACATTCAATATCGGCGTGATATCCTCGCTCCTGTCCAATTTCCCGGCAAAAGCCATATCTTTTATAGATTCATCAAGATAAACGACTTCCACGTCATACCAGCGTGCCAACGTCCGCATGATATCTTCCAACCTGTCCTGCCGGAAAATAAACTGCCCGTTTCGCCATGCCGTAAATAAAGCCGGATCGACCTCACGCACTTCCAACGCCGCTTTCTTCCGGTTCCATTGCGCTTGTTGGGCGGGTATGATTCCCACCTCCTCTTTTTTCCCGAATCCCGTGAAAACAGACACGTTCCCCTTCAACAATGTGGTTTGCACATTCAACTCGTCGGGATACGCCTTCACGTTGAACTCCGTCCCGGTCACCAACACATCCATATCTTTCGTCTTCACGATAAACGGGTGTTTCTTGGATGCCGCCACTTGAAAATACGCCTCTCCTTCCAACGTGACCACCCTCTCCTTGCCCGAAAATTTCACGGGAAACTCTATTTTACTCTCGGCATTCAAATAAACCGTTGTCCCGTCACTCAATATCAGATTATACTCTCCCCCGGTCGGAACAATAACTTTATTCGTCAATCCCGTTCCCTGTTCTCCCACCTCCCGGTTATAGTTAATTCCCGCGGAATCGTTCATGATGATCTTCCCGTCTTTCTCGACGATTTCATTCATACTTCGAGTATCCAGCTCGACCTGCCTCCCGTCGTCCAACACCAACACCGCCTTCGCTTGCCCCGGCACGATCGCGGCATCCGCCAAACACGGCTCCCCCGCATCCTTTACCGTCAACACCCAAAACACGATTCCGACAGCGACCAATGCCGCAACTGCCGCCGCATACGCGCACCATTTCCCGATCCTTCTGTCGTGCTTCATATCTATTTCCTTCCTGAAGGCATTCGCGTATTTCTCCACGTCAATAGAAGCCCATTTCTGGATTCTCGACCTCACGTGGCTTTTCTCCGTCATCTTCTCGTAGAGAATCCGGTTCTCCGGCTCCTTTAGCCACTCCTCCAATTCCCGCCTCTCTTTTTCGTTCACCCCTTCCAAAAGTTGTTTGGCTATCAATTGGTATATTCTTTTGTCTTGTATCATCGCTTTCGACTGTTTTATCGCATTGTATATTCATATAACAACTGAAAAAAAGAAATCGATGAATCCCTTTTCAAAAAAACAATGTTAAATATTGAAAATACAATATCAAGGCAAGCGAGTCCAGTCCACCAAGAAAAGAAGATAAAAATAGTCTTTCAATAAGCCTCGCAGTTTTTTGTAAGCATTCTGTTTCAACGTCCTAACCGAATTGATTGAAATATTCAATTGCTCGGCGATCTCCCCGTTCGAGAGTTCCTGAAGTGACATTAGTATCACTTTGCGGGACTGTGGTGCCAATTCGTCGATAGCCTTGTAAACCAAAGCGTATACTTCCTCCTCGATTATATTATCCCGCGTATATTCTTCGGATTCCAGCATTCCTTTCTGCACGTAACGGGTAACAATCGCACCGTGTTTCAATTCGTTCAAGGCAAGATTTCTCGCCGTGGTGTACAAAAATCCCTTGATCTTATCCTCCGACTCGAAAGTTAAATCCTCACGCCATAATCGGATAAAACATTCTTGCGCAATATCGGCCGCAATCTCCATATCATCAATATATTTATTGGCAAACATTACCACAGACGAGAAGTTCTTCTCGAAAAAGACCTTGAAAATCCGACGATCCTTGTTATTTATTCCGATAACCGTATCCATAATACACCACTGTTACAGAACAAATATAGGCAATAATCGAAATTTCGCACAAAAAACGACTAAATATTTTCCGTTCTTACCAACAAGGCACGTTCCACATCCCACACTTTCCTCCTGCCAACTACCCCGGCAAATAGTATCAATCAACATGTCAAAGAACTTTTCCTATACAAATATACTTCCCGCTTTACCCTTTTCCTACCATTTTTCATAAAGAGCCCACGTGTTTTCACGAACACCCCTATTTAAGACATGAACACGTCTTTAAGCAACCGATATCCCGTGCCAAATCCGCTCGAATCAGTGTACACGACTGCATCACTTTTAAATCACTCCCGTATCAAAAACGCACCCAAGCGCCTTTGATACGGGAGTGATTCGAAGGTAATACGTGTTTGACTCAGGACTTCAACGGGTTCTCTTCAAATTCTGTCCGAATTCTGATAAAAAGAAGAATCCCAAACATAAAGGTCATCTTTCTCTTAAAGTAAGCACCTTCACCCAGTGTTCTATCGTTATTGCTCCGTTGTAGATATACCCCGAAGCGTTTCTACTCTGTATCTATAACAAACGTACGACCACATTACTCCTCAAGTATTGCCCGTTCGAATACTTAAAACAGGGGAAACGGGACTCAATTAAAAAAGAGGGCGTGTCTAAACATGCCCTCTTGTCCATAAGATCTGAAAATCCATAATGTCGTAAGGTCAAATGTACAGGTTGTTAGCATATTATAACACTGAACATCATTGCGTTTTAAAACACTGACTTTATAAACTTTAGGAGCCGAAGGCTCGACTTTATGAACTTTATAAACTAGAGGTGTGTCAAAACACACCTCCAATCCATCCAAAATTCACACGCGCAAAGCTGGCGCGAACAACTATTTTTGTCCGGCGAAAAGTTCTTCCATCTTTTGGGCTAATGCCTCTCCCCGCAAATCCTGCGCGACGATTTTCCCTTCCTTGTCGATAATGTACATCCGCGGGATTCCGGTTACACGGAAGCGTTGCGCTATGGGACAATCGAATTTATTCAAGGTTGACACGTGTTTCCAATTCAACTCGTTCTTCTCGATGGCAGCAACCCAAGGTTCTTTTTTCGAATCCAGAGAAACTCCCAGTATTTCCAATCCCCGGTCGTGATACTTTTTGTAAATCTCTTTCACGTTAGGCATTTCAGCCATACACGGACCACACCACGAAGCCCAGAAATCGAGCAACACGACGTGTCCCCGCAAACTGTACAGGGAGAGTTCCTGCCCGTCAGGAGTCGCAGCCCTAAAGTTCGGGGCTATTCCCCCGACACTTACCATACCCATTTCATCGATATTCTGCCTTAATTTCACGCCCGGTGCTGATTGTTTTACCCGATCGGTCAGATGATTATAAAAATCCTGCACTTCCTCGAACGTGTAGTTATCCATCAGGTAACTCTCGAAAAAATAAGTCGAAGCGTAAGCATCACGGGTTGAATCCATGTAATTCCGAATCGAAGCGGTAAGCGCACTATCCAGAACGTGAAACATGTGCTTGAGGGAATCGACGGCAGCTTGATCGCTGTAATCCACTTTACCGGCAGCCATCATCTTTCCCAGTTGCATGAACGACACTGTCGTTTTAAGACTGCTCCCTTTTTCAAGCAGTTCCTGCTCTTTATTGCCTTCACACGTGACCGTTATCGAGGTTGTCGGTTTGCCTTTCCATTCTTTGGTAGTTTCCTTGAAGGTGATCGTCATCGGTTCGCCGTCCACTATGATTTCTTTCTTTTTGTCTTTGCCATAGGTCAATACCATTTTCTGTACCTCATCTACATTTCCTTTTAAAGAAAAGGTGAAATCAGGAGCCACACTGACCGAATCTATCACCCGTTGATTTTTGCCATCAACGATTTCATTCAAGTACAATTTGTTACCTGCCCCGTTTTCCCATGTGCCGGTAATCCGGTAGGCGACACCTCGTGAACAGGAGAACGCGAACACAGCACACGCAAGGATTATTACCCCGTTTGTCAATATCTTTATCATATACAGTTTATTATTTTATTCTTGAAAAAGTTCATCCATTTTATCGCGCAATTCTTCGCCGCGCAAATCTTTGGCAATAATTTTCCCGTCTTTCCCTATGATATACAGTTTCGGGATAGCTACCACTTGGTATAATTTCGCTATCGGGCATCGTTTCATTCCCTTCAGGGATGAAACGTGATGCCACGTCAATCCGGCTCTCCCGATTGCCTTTTCCCAATTCGCTTTGTTATTATCCATAGATACACCCACTATCTCCAGTCCGCAGTCGCGGTATTTCTCGTACAAGGCTTTCACGTTAGGCATCTCGTCCATGCAAGGACCGCACCATGATGCCCAAAAATCAATCAGTACGATACGCCCCCGCAAATCTTTCAGAGCGAGTTTTTTCCCGTCGGGAGTCGTCAATTCAAATTCCGGGGCAGGACTCCCGGGAGCCAGTTTTTTCAATTGGGCGATACGTTCCCCCATTTCTTTTCCTTTACCCGTTTGCTTGACACGCTCGGACAGACGGTTGTAAAAAGAAGCGATATCATCGAGTGACATCATTCTCAACATATTCATCTCGATAAAGAAAGGAGCGACGTCGCTATCATTGTAATGTTGAAGAAAGTGTTCTATCTGATCGTGTTGCTGTTTTTTGACTTCGGCTATCTGCACGGCGACAGAATCCCGTTTCGCTTTTGTTTCAGCCCGCTTCAAAGTCAGTCCCAAACCACCGAGAGAAAAATTACGGACGTAGTCATCTCCCCAGAATCGTACCATATCTTGTGCTGCCGCATGTTCCCGCGTCTCTTTCTCCAGCACGAAGGCTGCCGACGGGTCTTTGTACGAGTACTCCACGTCCTTGATTTCCAACTTGACGGGGGTCCCGTCCAGAAAAACGGCACGATAGCCCTGTTTCACGCACGCGATCATGGCACATTGTTTCCGGTCGAGCTCCCCCCGCAGCGCAAAGGTTCCGTCGCTAGCCACAACCACGGAATCCACGAACACGCCCTCGATGTTCCCGTTTTCCAAACTACGCAGGCTGAGCGTTTTCCCGGCACCGCTTTTCCAAACGCCCGTGATGTCATAGGCGACTTGGGAATATGCTGCCTCACACGCGAGGCAACATACTATAAAACTCAAAAATCTTTTGAACATTATCTTTTGTTTTTACTTTAATCAAAATAACCGACAGGAAGAGGATCGTTAGGACAGAACGAGTTCTGCAACGCTATCGGGTCCATCTCCATCTGTTTCACGATAAATTTGGCAATCAGGAAGGCTCTCTGTTTCACGATATCGAAACGGGCGAAAATGCGATCCATTTCCGTCTTGGGGGTCGACATGAGAAACGACAGGTAGTCCCCCAGATCGGCACCATCCTTGTGCGGCATGAAATACCCGTAATCCGGATAATGATCGGAACCAACCAGCCCGTGTGAATAGAGCACATAGTGGTAGGCATCAAATTCTCCTTCCGGGTCGGCGTCCTCTTCCTCATCATACTGGTAAATGAACTGGTATGAAACCAACGAGAAAAATTCGGCGGGCACATCCATCGAGTCGTAGATTGTCCCCATGATACCCGTAACGATGCCGGAACGGACTTTTTCCCAGTCGCTGTCACCGAATTGATCCATACCGCTCCCGACGTGCGAAACCGCCATGCCGTGGTTGTTCAAGTTCAGCGTGGTGACCAGATTAGACCGATTGTAAGTGGAAGAGTTGCAAACGGAATCGACCAGATAGATTTTCTTCGGCAGGAACTTGGCAATAAACGCTTCCGGGTAACTGGCGAAGACATCTTCCAGCATGAAGGTGACCATTTGCCCGACGTAGTTTTTATTCGCTTCTTTCACGGGAGCGTACCAGTAGACAGTCCTACTGTTCCATGTCGTGTAGAACTCGGTCCGGTCGAAATCATAAAGCACGAACGAGCCGTATTTCTCGTAAACGGAATAAATTTGTTCTTCCACGGAACCTGCCTCTCCACGCGGCAGTTCGAAAGGCGGATTACCCAATTCCGGCAGCGGTTTAAGCGAATCTTCTGAAGTACAGGCAAACACGAGCGGTACAAACAGAATCACAAGGCTATATATTAATTTTTTCATCATACTCGTTTTGAATTATTGTTCATGTTCTTACTGTCCCACGACGGTCACCCGCGGATTGTCGGTTACCCCGTCGTTGTATTCTGTCTCGGAAAGCGGGATGGGCAACAGGTAGTTCGGGCTGCCCGCCTCTAACACGAATGTTTTGTAAGTATTCATCGAGGAATAGAATTTATGCTCGATTCGCAGCATCCCTTGCCTGCGCATGTCCCAGAAGCGCATCGCCTCTTCGAAACAAAGTTCCCGACGGCGTTCTTTCCAGATGAACCGGATTAACTCGTCCCGCGAGGCGAAGTCTGAAACGGTTTTCGGGGTATAGGATGCGGCTAGAAATTTCTTTTCCCTCAACTCGTTCAACAGGTCTATTGCCTTTTGGCTGATGTTATTATCTTTACGGGCATAGGCTTCTGCCATATTCAGGTACACTTCCGGGCTTCTCCAACATTCGCGCGCCTGCCCCACTCTTGAAAACCGATCGGCTTTCAACGGGTAAGCCTGTCCCGCAAAATATTCCGGTCTTAATCTCGTACCGCCTAACTTGAACAATCGGGCGAAATAGACTTCCTCACGCAGGTCGCCTTCCTCGTAAAGGTTCAGCAATGCGTTGTCACCCGTCCACGAGGTATGGAATCCCCAACCGTAATATGTATAATAACTGGCGGGTGACATAAATTTGTATTCCTTGTCATCTTTACTAAAAAGGAATACCGTTTCGCTATTACCTACTTGATTAATAAAGAAGTAGTCGCTACCGGACAACCCGCAGGAATCCCGGTTGACGTTATTCAGATCATAGAGCGGATTTCCTTCCAATGTCATAAACTCTTCGGAAGCCCGGATGACCTCACTCCAGTCCTCCCGGAACAAAGCCACGCGAGAGGCAAGGAAATAGACCGCCGCCGGGGTAATTTCCCACTTGGAATAATCGGAACTCGCGTCCGGCAGGTATTCCTGTGCTTTGGTCAAGTCCCCGTTAATGAGCGTGTAGATATCTTCTACCGATGCCCGTTCGACCGCATCCACGTCGACCACGGGAGAGGTTCGTTTGATTACACCCAATTTACTTTTGTTTTCCTCCGACCAAGGGGCGGCATAGGTATTAACAAGGCAGAAGTAATGATACGCGCGCAGCGTGTAAGCCTGTGCCGCCAGTTTACAATAAGTTCCCCGCTCGTTCTCGGCATATTTCATATCGGGTAAAGCGTCGATAACGAGATTGCACGCCAGTATATTCTTGTAACGGCTGTCCCAGAACTTGTCCGTGATGTATTGCGAATAATCTTCCCACCATGTATAAAGTACCTCGCCGTCACCCGCATCCCGATCGACAGCATCTATCATGTCCACTTTGCTGTTGTTGTACATGGATTCGTCGTAATAGAGCGGTCCCATTTCCACGTCATCGGTCATCAAGGCTGTCCACCCGATTAGAGAGGTAAATTGATCGGGATAGGCTTCCCCCAACAACAGCGGGACAAAGTCATTCACGTCCGTCGGAATCAAAAGATCGGCGGAATCTCCCTTTAAATAATCATTACAAGCCATTGCCAGCCACGGAATGAATAACAAGAGAATGTATTTATTTATCGTTTTCATAACAGTCTGTTTTTAGAAAGATACATTAACACCAAAACTATACGTGGGCAGAGAAGGGATATTCGCCCCGTTGGTTTCAGGGTCTAATCCTTTCCATTTTTTATCGGCTATCGTGAACAGGTTCGTGACTTGGAAGCGCAACACCATGTTGGAAATATGCAAATAATCGAGTACTTCCCGGGGCATATTATAGCTGAGTGCCACCATTTTCAATTTCAAGAAATCGGCTTTCGCCACCCTTATGTCACTGTAATTGTACAAGACGTAAGGGTCGGGACTTCCCGTGAGTCCGGTTGAAATATCATACGCTGCCCCGGCTTCCGTTGCCAGATAATTTCTGAAATCCGTGTAATTGTAGGGCGCCGGGTAAATGGTGTTGTCCCCTGCCTGCTTCCAGCATTTCAGCCATTCGTCGGAAAGATTGGTCAACGGGTCTATGGTGGACGAATCGTAGAATTTCGGCAAGCGGGATACACTTCCCACGCTATACGAGAAGTTCATGGATAAAGAGAATGACTTCATGAATGTAACCTGCGTGTCGAATCCCCCGGTAAGTTTCGGAAATATGGAACCTCGATGGACTAATTCCAGATCCTGCCGCAATGCTTTATGCACGATTTCCCCGCTCTTTGCATAAAACAAGGGATAGCCATTATCTTGATTCAACCCTGCGAAACGGTAAGCGTACATGGAGCCAATCGGTTTTCCCTCTATCGCAAGGGTTCCCGCCAACATCTGATCGACAACGCTCGCATCGCTCAAGTCATTCCGGTTCGCCAGAGTGATCTCGTTTACATTGCGCCCGAAATTGAACCCGAAACGCCAGTCCCAATCACGAGTTTCCACCAATCCCACGTTGAGGAATCCCTCGAAACCTTTGTTTATCATTTTACCGGCATTGTAATACAGGATATTTTGTCCCGTCGATGCCGCCACTTGTTTCGACATGATTAGATCAGAGGTGTTTTTGCGATAAATATCAAAACCGCCTTTCACTCTTCCGTTAAACAAGGCGAAGTCAACCGCCGCGTTCCATGATTTCGTTTTCTCCCAACGCAGGTCGGGATTGGGCAGTTTGCTTATCTTTGAAACCGGCAGTCCGGTAATGTCATGCCGGTCACCGACTTTAACAATCAAATAAGGCGTGGCATCCTCGTGGATATTCCCCTGTATCCCGTAAGACCCGCGTACGGCAAGATTGCTGATCCATTTCACGTCTTTCAGGAATTTCTCGTTGGATACATTCCATTTCAACGCGAATGAATAAGTGGGCAACCAACGATATTTCGGATCGCTACCGAATTTGTTGGAACCGTCGGAACGAATATTGGCATTGAACACGTAGCGATTGTCGTAACAATAGCTGACGATACCAAAGAACGACGCCACTTGAGTAAAGGAATTCGTGTTTGTCGGTTTATTGTCCGAGTAGTTAGCCACGTAACTGTCGGTTTGAACCGGGCTGAACATTTCCCCGAATTCGGGCACCCAACCGTAACCGGTTTGTGACACCCCTTTGTATTCATTCCGGCGAGCCTCTGTTCCGGCGGAAGCGGAAATATCATGTACATCAACCCGATAAGAGTAGGACAACATATTCCGTATCGTGTAGCCGCTTTTTCTTGTATATCCTTGGGTAAGCATACCCCCGTAAGGTAGTTTTGATTCAGAAAACTCCGGGTCGTATTCCGTGTAAGCGCCGTACTCGTATCCGCGGATATCGGTTACCTTGTAGGATTGAGCGGTAGCCCAATCGCGGGTAGAGGTATTTCCCGTGTGCCACGAGAATGTACCCTCGTATTTTAATCCCTCCCACAAATTCAATCTTATGGCGAGCAAAGCGTTGAAGTCATCCATTTTGGAAGATTTTCCCGTGTTCTCCAACTCTTTGAGGATGTTATACCCGATATATTCCCTGCCGCTTACCCCTTTTCCCCGGTAACTCATGTAGTAGGAACCGTCCTCGTTGTAAGCCGGCATGGTGCGGGTGGTAGAATACGCATAATCAAAAGGGTTTACCACGGCCGAATATCCCTCGTTCGAGGTGGATGCAAAGTCTATTTTAGCCGTGAAACCCAAGTATTTATTGTAATTGACGTCCACCTTTGCCAAGGCACTGTATTTCTCGGAATTAGAACCGCGGGCAGCCCCCTCGATATTGGAATAACCTGCCGACACGTAATATTTCACGTCTTCGGAACCACCGCTCACGTTCAACGCGTGAGTATGAGTCACGTCCGAACGAAACAGAAGGTCAAACCAATCCGTGTTTCTCGTTTGCAATTTATCCACTTTCTGTTCAAATTCCGTTTGAGAAATTTTCTTGCTCATTAATTCCTCGTAAGCCGCCTCGTAGGTTTCGCCGACAGGGATACGACCGAAATTCATATTCGACTCGACCAGTTGCCGCGAAAATAATACGCGTTCCCGCGAGTTCATACGGTGATAGTTGTTGTAGGAAGGACGGGTGTTGATTGTTACGTTTCCGCTGTAACTAATCCTCGGGCTACCTATCTCGCCTTTTTTAGTGGTAATGACAATCACCCCGTTCGCCGCCTTTACCCCATAAATGGCTGTCGCCGAAGCATCTTTCAGAACGGTGATGGTTTCAATATCTTGCGGGTTCAATCCGGCAATAGCATTACCAATTAGATATTCGGCGTCTTCACTATTAATATCCGACGCGGTGAAAGGTACATCCTGTTCAAGAATTACCCCGTCGACAACCCACACCGGGGATTTATTCCCGTTAATGGTCGCATTACCCCGAATCCTGATTTTCGGCGTGGCACTCGGCTCCCCGGAAGTATTCAATACCATCATGCCCGGAATACGCCCTTGCAACATCTGGTCGATAGACCCGACTCCCTGTACCATGATATCTTTTGCTTTGATGGTCGAAACGGCACTTGCCGATTCGCGTCGGCTGACGGTCTGATATCCCGTGATAACGACCTCGTCTATATCCCGCGTGTCTTCTTCCAAAACGATATTCAACGTTTTTTGTCCCGTCCATCTTACCTCTTTTGTTTTCATCCCTATAAATGAAAACAGAAGCGTCAACGAATCCTGCTTCACTGTCTCCAATGTAAACTCTCCCTTGGCGTCCGTGGCTACGCCGACACTCGTTCCCTTTATCAAAACGGTTACGCCGGGCAGCACGTGTCCTCTCTCGTCTTTCACTATACCTTTTACCGTGAGCTTTTCCGGTTTTTCGTCTTTCTGCATCTTCTGCAAGATGATTACTCCCGCATCATACAAGCATGTTATGCCTTTGTCGGCAAAGATTTCATTCAGCAGATCCATGACTTCCCGTTTCTTTACCTGCACGTCAAAACGAGGGATAGCCTGCACGTATTCACTCTTGTACATGAAGCGGATTCCCGTCTGATTTTTCACCTCCCGCAGGAATTCTTCCACGTTGCAATTTTTCAAATCTATGCTGACCAGCTGATTCTGGGCAACCACGTCCCCCCGAACCTGCATCAGCAACACGAACATTAGAAAACACATCATTTTCATGACTCTAAAAACTTTTTGAGTCGAGCGTAAATTTCCTTTACATTCTCCACTTTTTTCCATACTTTTGTTACCTTAAATTATTACTTGCCAGGTTTCTGGCGCTCTCTATGACGGAAGGATCTGCCAATCCTTCCGTTTTTATTTTGCACTCACAAAAATTGCCTTTCCCCGCACTTCGAATTTGGCTCCCGTACTTATCTCCAAGAATCTCAAAAATTCCTCCACCTGCCCGTAACGTTTCATGTCACCGGACAGACGCACTTCTTTCAACTTGGCATCCAGATAGAACACCTCACAATCATACCACAAGGAGAGTTTGTCCATCACGTCTTCCAACCGATCGTCACTAAAGATAAAATCTCCGCTTTTCCAGTCGATGTATTTTCGTACATCCACGTTTTTTACCTCAATCTGACCGGATTCAGCGTCATAAATCGCCAATTGATTCGGTCTCAACATTGCCCGTGTCTGACCTTTCCGTATATTTATTTTCCCCTCCACCAATACCGATTCGACTTTATTTTTTTTCCGGGTATTCACATTAAACTCCGTGCCGACGGCTGTTACTTCTACTCCGTTTACCTCCACCGCGAAAGGGCGTTCCGCATCTGCACGCACCTTGAAGTAAGCCTCTCCTTGAAGTTTCACTACCCGTTTTTTCCCGACAAAACGAATCGGGTATACCAGTTCCGAAGCTGAATTTACCCAGACTTCCGAACTATCGGACAACACGATCTTGTACTCACCTCCCTTGTTCACTGCCAGACGGTTATAGGCAACAGTAGACATTGCGCCAGAAGCTGAGGTATCTTGATAAGCGATAATTCCTCCCGTGTTGACTTTTATGGATACATCCTGTTGCTCGAAAATATCCATGTTCTCCCGTTCAAGTTCGACAGTCTTTCCCGTGGATAAATATAATTTCGCTTTTGCCGATCCGGCTTTAATCTCTCCTTTCGCAATAACGGGAACAGGTTCCGGTTGAGGACGGGAACCATAATATCCCACACCTAACGCAAGCAGCACGGAAGCGGCAAAAGTGGTAATCACCCGGATCATCTTTCTCTTTTTTGCCATTTTCCGGTATCGTCTTTCGTCTTTCCTTCCGATCAGACGCTCCCGCATCGCCCAACGCTGCCGCAGGTAATCCCGTTTCAACGTTTCGTAATATTGACGGTGTTCCTCACTTTCCTCCAACCATAGCAGGACTTCCGCCTTCTCCTCCTTCGAAAGTGTTTCCCCTTGCCAATAGTCAAGTAATTGTATATCTAATTTCTCCTTATCCATGATTTATATCTTGTTTCTACTTATAGTAGACAAGAACGTCAAAAACGGTTGACAAGAAAAACAGTTTTTTTTAAACTTTTCGAATTTAAATGTCTTTCCCCCTGCAAATCAAGACATACACGAGGAATGCCGAACCGGAAACAGATTCTCTTAGCGTCTTCAAACTCCGCACTAAAAGAGTCTTCACGGTCGCAACTGAAAGTCCCAGATATGCCGCAGCTTCAGCATATTTCATGTTTTTCAAATGCACACATTCAAGCACTTCACGACTTCTCGGCGGTAATTTATCCAACTCTTGCAATACCCGGTTCACTATTTCTTCACGAGAAAAATCCGTATCCTCCCAAATCCTTTCCGCCTCAATCACGTCCGACAACGGCGTCATTCGCTTTTGTTCCTTCAGTCTTCTGACCGCCATATTCCGGACAGACACGTATAAATAAGACCGAAGTCCCTCTTCTATCAAGTTTTCGTTCAATTTTTTCTCCCACCAACGCACAAAGAAATCC